>OGXL01001961.1_pt1 | contig 16102 bp, 11 predicted proteins | sample 1576311 | NCBI WGS metagenome assembly OGXL01 (sample SAMEA3541564, study PRJEB24748) | human gut metagenome | biome: human gut; feature: human-associated habitat; material: faeces | place: China | collected 2012 | reverse complement strand
ATTACGGACGGATTCTTCCACCCCCAGTGTCGAGCTATAAGCCAACTTCTCATAGGCATATCCGGGATCGACATTTACCATATAGTCATACTGCTTATTGATAACCGACAATAATGCCACCAGATAGGCTGTTGCCAAAAACTGTATGAACAGCAGGCAAAGTTTCCAGTACCTGCGGGATTCTTTAAAATTACGGAATGCGGCAGCCACCGGAATACGCAGGAACATATAGGTCGGGATCAAACCGGTAATGAAAAAGATCACGATGCAAACTCCTATCAGTATCACAATAGTCTGTGTCGAGAACAATGCTCCCAACGTTGCCCCTAACAATTCTTCCGTTTTCGTACGGAACAGAACGATCAGAAAAGCGGCAAGCAACAAAGAAATCAGCATATGCAAACACGTCTCCGACATGATCATACCGAACAGGTTCTTATCTGAAGCCCCATAACATTTATGAACAGCCACCTCTTTGGTTCGGTTGATCAACGTGGAAATCACGATAAGCACATAATTCATCGCAGCCGTAAAGATGAGCACAAAAGCCAGAAAGCTCAACAGGGAATTCATGCTCTTCACCTCATCACTGTTACTGTGCATGTCCATCAACGGAACCAGGCTATAAGTCAAATCAATTCCCGCTTTTTTCACCTCTTCCAGATCGCAATGCCGTCCTTGCATCTCACGAATGGCAGTCGTCAGGCTTTCCGGATCAGTGCCGGGATAAAGTTTTACATACCCCAGATAACGGTCATTCCCCAGCCAATTTTCACGACTCCACTTGCTCATACCTTCCAAAGATGCAACAATCTCAAAACGCAAGTGGGAATTTTCAGGTACATCTTCAAACACACCTCCTATCGTATAGGTTTGTCCTGGACTGGATTCAAATTCAAATTCCTTGTTCACTGCCTGTTCTGCACCTCCCAACAGTTTGGCAATGCGATTCGAGATCATCACATATCCCGGACGGGACAAAGTCTCTTTCGGATCACCGATCAGGATAGGACGCGGCAACAGATCGAAAACATTCGTATCGCCCATCACGACATAACGGGCGGAATAACGGTTTCCATCCTGTGTCTTGAACAACTCCTTGTCACCCCCGATATAGGTCAAACGAGTTGCTTTTTCAACCTCCGGTATCTCGACTTGCATAGCTGTAGCCACGCCTCCGCTCACCTGCCCGTAGGACTTATATTCACCATCCCGGATGATGTTTTCGTGCAACCGATAAATACGGTCGCTGTCCGGATAAAACTTATCAAACGAACGTTCAAAACACACTTTCGATATCAGGACAAGTCCCATCGCCAGTCCGACTCCCAGAGATAAAATCTTTATCCCATTACTTCTTCCTTTCTTAAAAAGCGAACGTAATGCTATGTTCAAGTTTTTCATATCGCGTATTTATTATATTCCGTCCATTAAAATTCAAAAAGCGTGCCAAAAGAGTCAACGAGCTAAAATACAAATAGATAAAAGCACAATCATTTTTTTAAGTGTCCAATTATTTGACAATGGTGTACAATAATTAGACACTCCTGATGGGTAAAACATCGAAACTAGTTCACGGAAATGCAATTGACGTCCCACAAGGATATTTCATATATTTTGTACTTTTGCAAACATGAAACGGAATATACTCGCTCTTTATCTGATCAAACTATCCAAATGGTTCACATTGGTTATGCCTATCATCGTGCTTTTTTACGAAAAACACGGATTAGGATTGCAGAATGTGTTTATCCTGAAGAGTGTCTATTCGATAGCAGCCGTAGCCTTGGAGATCCCTTCAGGCTATCTGGCTGATGTTTGGGGACGCCGCAAATGTCTGATATTAGGATGTATCCTTTTCTTCTTCGGATATCTATGCTATTCGTTCACCTCGACATTCACAGCTTTTCTTTTCGCTGAAATCTTGTTGGGGACAGGACAGACATTGGTAAATGGTGCAGATTCCGCTCTGTTATACGATACTACCGCCCAATACAAGAAAGAAAATTTATACTTACGATATGAAGGACGGATCACGATGATCGGTAACTTCGCTGAAGCGCTGGCAGGTATCTTTGGTGGTTTATTGGCGACTTATTCCCTTCGTCTTCCTTTTTATGCGCAGGCTGTGATTGCATTTACAGGTATTCCGGCAGCATTCATGCTTAAGGAGGTCAACCGTTCCAATAAAATACAGAATCCGGTAAACGAGATTGTCCGGATCATCAGATATTCGCTGGTAACGAACAAGCAACTTTGCTACAATATCATGTATTCAGGTATAATCGGGGCAGCGACTCTCACGATGGCTTGGTTCGTACAACCGGTTTTAATGTATCTGAAAACTCCCGTTTCCTGGTATGGCGTTATTTGGACGGTACTGAATCTGACGGTCGGCTTCGCCGCTCTCTGGTCCGACCGGGTGGACAACTACTTCGGTCCGCGTAAGATGGGAATCCTGATCCTCGTTTTTATCGTCGGCGGATATGTCTCCCTGGCTTTCAACCTTACGTACGCCGGCCTTGCCATCTTGTTCGTCTTTTATATTTTCCGCGGTTTTGCCACCCCCATGTGCAAAACCGGCATATCCGCGGTCGATATAACCGGTTTCGGTAATGCGGCTCCGTCCCCTTGCCGCCAGCGCGGCCACCACCAGTGCCGCGCCTCCGCGCAGGTCCGCAGCCCGTGCACACGCGCCCTGCAGCTGCCGCACCGGTCGGATGTCCAGTGTGCGTCCCTGCACCTGCACAGCGGCCCCAAAAGCCGCAAAACCCTCTGCACAGCCAAATCTCCGCTCAAACACCACGTCCTCGATGCTGCTGGCGCTGTCGGCGGCAAGCATGGCAGCGGCAAGCAGCGGCGCTGCGTCCGTTGCCAGTGCCGGGTATACCCCGGTGAACACTCTGCCCGCGCCGTGCAGCGCGCCCAGCCGGGTAATGACCGCACTTTCCGGCCCTGTTTCTACCCTGCAGCCCATTTGTGCCAGAATTTCCAGCAGCGGTGCATAGGTTTCCGGCCTGCAGCCGGTCAGTTCCACCCGGCCTCCTGCCGCCGCGCAGGCACAGGCAAGGGTGGATGCCACGATGCGGTCGGCCATGGGCGCAAAGCTGCAGCTATACAGCATTCGTCTGCCCTGCACCCGGATGGTGCTGGTGCCCGCGCCCTGCACACAGCCGCCGCACCGGTTCAGGAATGCTGCCAGATCGCTGATCTCCGGTTCTCGCGCGGCCCCGCGCAGGACCGTCTCGCCCTGCGCCGCAGCTGCTGCCAGAAGCAGTGTCTCGGTAGCACCCACGCTGGGAAACCCAAGTGTGATGTCCGCACCGTGCAGCCCGGCAGGCGCTGTCAGGATCAGCCTTGCCCCCTCCTCCCGGCAGTGCACGCCCATCTGCGCAAGGCCGGAAAGGTGCAGGTCCACCGGCCTTGCACCAATGCGGCACCCGCCGGGCAACACCGTTTCCACCCGGCCAAGCCGCGCCAGAAGCGGTGCGCAGAACAAAATGGATGCCCGCATCCGCGCGGCGGCTTCCGGCGCAAGGCGGCAGGTGGAAGGCACGCCCTGCACCGTGATGTCGCTGCCCTGCCAGCGGGCCGTGCAGCCCGCACCCTGCAAAAGCTCCACGCTGGTGTCCACATCCGCAAGATGCGGCACCTGCAGAAAACGCACCGTGCCATTGCACAAAAGGGCCGCTGCCAGCAGCGGCAGCACGCTGTTTTTGGCTGCCGGGATGTGCACTGTGCCGTTCAGCGGCATGCCGCCCGTGATGATAAGATCTCCGCCCATGCAAAAAGCCCCCGTTCCGCAAAAGATACCTCATGCTATGCGGCGCGAAGGCTTTTTGTTTATTTTGTCTGCAGTTGTGCCATTTGTTTGTCCGGTCATTTGTGGATGCACCGGCAGCGGATGCTGTCGTTTTATGGCAAGGAACGCCCGGTTTTATGTTTCCCCGCGGGACACCGACAGCACGATGCCCATTTCGCCCAGCAGCATCATCAGACTGGTGCCGCCGGAGGAAAAAAACGGCAGGCTGATGCCCGTGTTCGGAATGGTCTTCGTCACCACGGCGATATTCAGCACCGCCTGCAGCGTCACCTGCACGATAACGCCCACCACCAGCATGGAGCCGAATTTGTCTTTTGCGTGCCACGCCACATAAATGCCCCGCAGCAAAAGCGCCACAAAAAGGAAAATCACCAGCAGCGCGCCGATAAAGCCCAGCTCTTCACAGATGACGGAGAAAATAAAGTCGTTCTGCGGCTCGGGCAGGTACAGGTGCTTCTGCTTGGAGTTGCCGATGCCAAGGCCCGTCAGCCCGCCCGAGCCGATGGCGTACATGCTCTGGATGATCTGGTGGCCGTCGCCCTGGGCGTCCAGCCACGGGTTCTGCCAGCTTTCGATGCGGCTCATGGCGTAGGGCACAAGGTCCGGCACCAGCACAACGGCGCCCGCCACGCCCGCCACAACGCCCGCGATGGCAAGGCCGAACCATACAAGCCCCGTGCCGCCCACAAACATCATCAGTCCCCCGATGCCCAAAATGAGCACCGTGCCCGAAAGATGCGGCTCCAGCAGCATCAGCCCCGCGATCACGCCGAGGATGACGACGAAGGGCAGCACGCCGTAGGCAAAGGTCTTCATGCGCTTATGGTTGATGGAAATGATGTGCGCGAACAGCACGATGACCGCGAACTTCGCCACCTCCGAGGGCTGCAGATTGCCGCCGATGGGCAGGAATATCCACCGCTTCGCGCCGTTCAGCTCCGGCATGAAGAGCACGACGATGAGCAGTACGACCGTGACGGCCATGATGGGCCACGCAAATTTGTGGAAGATGTGGTAATCCACGTGGGACGCGACGAACATCACGACCACGCCCACCGCGGCGAACAGCGCCTGCTGGCGGATGAAGTGGAAGCTGTCGCCCTTGAAGCGGTAATACGCCGTGGCATAGCTGGCGCTGAACAGCATCACCAGCCCGAACACCACCAGCGTCAGCACGATGATGGCCAGCGGCCAGTCCAGCGGCGGCTGGCTGAGCAGCCGGATGCGGGCCTCGGACTTGCGTTTTAACTTTTTGGCTGCTTCTGGCATCGGGAACCTCCGAAGATACAAAATTGCCCGCGCCGGCCGCATCGGCACAGGCTGCTTATTGGGGAATCAGGATACGTAGACAAAAATACCGCCCAGCACCACGCCCACCAGCGTGATGAAGCTGAACACGGAGACGATCTTCACCTCGCTCCACCCGCACATTTCAAAGTGGTGGTGGATGGGGCTCATTTTAAAAATACGCTTGCCGTGGGTCAGCTTGAAGTAACCCACCTGGATAATATCGGACAGCGTCTCCAGAATGTAGATGATGCCTACGGGGATCAACACCAGGGGCATATCGAACACAAAGGCCAGGGCCGCCACCGCGCCGACCCGGCACTGCTGGGCCAGTATGCGATGGTCCGGCTGACCGGTGCCCGTGCTACCGTGCTGCTGGGTGAGCTGGCAGACTGAGAGAAAACGCGATTCCGGGGCCGTGTGCCCCTGAAACAATAAAAAGCGACAAGGAGAACAACTACCATGGATTGCATTGATCTGTTCAAACGCGCTGCAGTGGCCCTGCAGACCGACCCCCGTTACCTGGCACTGGACCAGGCCCGCAAGGCAAACGACAACGACGAGAACCTGCAGAACCTGATCGGCGAGTTCAACCTGGCCCGCATGGACCTGAACAACGAGATCGGCAAGAGCGAGCGCGACGACGCCCGCATCACCGAGCTGAACGAGAAGGTCAACAACCTCTACGGCCAGATCATGGGCGACGAGGGCATGACCGCCTACAACGAGGCCAAGCGCGAGTGCGAAAATCTGGTCAACTACATTGATGCCATCATCAACACTGCCATGAACGGCGGCGACCCGATGACCGTGCAGGAGCCTTCCGCTTCCTGCACCGGAAGCTGCTCCACCTGCGGCGGCTGCCACTAACACGATCCGGAACAAAACGCGGCTGTGCAATGCAGACCGCGTTTTGTTTGCAAAAGGCGGTTACCGGCCGCAAACCATGCACAGAACCATCGAACGGGGAGAGAGGGAAAACCATGGCAGAGCTGTCGCCCATGATGCAGCAATATCTGGAAATCAAAAAACAACACAAGGACGAGATCCTGTTCTACCGCATCGGCGATTTTTACGAGATGTTCTTTGAGGATGCCCTCACAGCGTCCAAAGAGCTGGATCTGACCCTGACCGGCAAGCAGTGCGGTCTGGAAGAGCGGGCCCCCATGTGCGGCGTGCCCTTCCACAGCTACGAGGGCTATGTGGCGCGTCTGATCGCCAAGGGCTACAAGGTGGCCATCTGTGAGCAGGTGGAGGACCCCGCCAAGGCCAAAGGGCTGGTCAAGCGCGACATCATCCGCGTGGTCACCCCCGGCACGGTCATCGAGAGCAGCATGCTGCAGGATGACCGCAACAATTACATTGCCAGCATCTATCTCAAAGGCAAAAAAGCGGGTCTCTGCTTTGCGGACGTCTCCACCGGCACGGCCCACATCACCGAGCTGGCGGCGGACAAGATCGCCCCGGCGGTGATCACCGAGCTGTGCCGCTTCCACCCCAGCGAAGTGCTGATGAACCCCGGCCTGCTGGACTGCCGCGAAGTGACGGCCTACATCAAAAAGAATATGACTTGCTCGGTGGAGCTGGTGGAGGATGAGCGCTATGCGCCGGGTCTGGTGGCGGCTTCGCTGGAGAGCCAGTTCGGTCGTGACTGGCCCCAGACCACCGGCATGGCCGAAAACGGTCTGGTACGGTTTGCCATGGCGGCACTGCTGGAGTATCTGCACGACACCCAGATCAAGGGCGTGGAGCGCCTGAAAACCGTGGTGACCTACAACGAGGCGCAGTTCATGCGTCTGTCGCCGGTCACCCGGGCCAATCTGGAACTCACCGAGACGCTGCGCGGCCGCGAAAAGCGGGGCACGCTGCTCTGGGTGCTGGACAAGACCAGCACGGCCATGGGCAAGCGCATGTTGCGCAGCTGGATCGAGCAGCCGCTGTTGTCCAGCAAGCTCATCAACCAGCGCCTCAACGCGGTGGAGAGCCTTGTGCGGCAGACCGTCGTGCGCGGCGACCTGACCGACGAGCTGCACTACATTGCCGACATGGAGCGCCTGATGACCCGCACGGTCTATGGCTCGGCCACCCCCAAGGAAATCTATACGCTGGCCCAGACCTGTGAACATCTGCCCGTCCTCCGGCAGCAGGCAACGGCCTGCGGCTGCCCGGAGCTGGCAGAGCTGGCGGAGGAGATCGACCCGCTGGAGGACATCAAGGCCCGCATCTATGCGGCCGTGGACCCGGATGCACCGTCCACCCTGAAGGACGGCGGCGTCATCGCCAAGGGCTACCACACCGAGGTGGACGAGCTGCGCTCCATCCGCGACAACACCAAGGGGGTCCTGGCCCAGCTGGAAGCCCGCCTGCGGCAGGAGACCGGCATCCCCAAGCTGAAGATCGGCTATAACCATGTGTTCGGCTACTACATCGAGGTCAGCAACTCCTACAAGAGCATGGTGCCGGAGACCTATATCCGCAAGCAGACCCTGACCAGCGGCGAGCGCTACATCACTCAGGAGCTCAAGGAGCTGGAAAGCAAGATCCTGGGCGCACACGAGCGGCTGATCACGCTGGAGCGCCGCCTGTTCGACGAACTGCTGGAGAGCATCAGCGCCCAGCTGGACCGCATCCAGCGCACGGCCAACGCCGTGGCAAAGCTGGATGTGCTGACCGCCCTGGCGCAGGTGGCGGCGGAGAACAACTACTGCCGCCCCGTGGTGGATGACAGCGACGAGCTGACCATCACCGAGGGCCGCCACCCCGTGGTGGAACAGGTGCTCAAGGGCAGCCTGTTTGTGCCCAATGATACCACCCTCAACTGCAGCGAGGACCGCTGCCTGATCATCACCGGCCCCAACATGGCGGGCAAATCGACCTACATGCGTCAGAATGCGCTCATCGCGCTGATGGCGCAGATCGGCTCCTTTGTGCCGGCCGCCAGCTGCCATGTGGGCGTGGTGGATGCCATCTTTACCCGCATCGGTGCATCAGACGACCTTTCTGCCGGGCAGTCTACCTTTATGGTGGAGATGACCGAGGTGGCCGAGATCCTGAAAAACGCCACCTCCAAGAGCCTTGTGGTGCTGGACGAGATCGGCCGCGGGACCTCCACCTTTGACGGCATGAGCATTGCCCGCGCCGTGGTGGAGCACATTGCAGACCCCGCCAAGGGCCTTGGCTGCAAGACTCTGTTTGCCACCCACTACCACGAGCTGACCGAGCTGGAAGGCACCGTGGAGGGCGTGAAGAACTACAACATCGCGGTCAAGAAGCGCGGTGAGGACATCACCTTCCTGCGGCGCATCGTGCGCGGCCCGGCCGATGACAGCTACGGCATCGAGGTGGCCAAGCTGGCCGGTCTGCCCGGCAGCGTGACCCGCCGCGCCCACGAGGTGCTGCGGGCACTGGAAGCCACGGCCCCGAAAAACAAGGTGGAACAGATGGACTTTGATGCCCTGCAGGAGTACAACTCTCCGGCGGTGCCCAGCGAGATGATGGAAAAGCTGGAAGCCGTGGACGTGGAGACCTTGACCCCCATTGAGGCACTGAACTTCCTCTACGAACTTAAAAAGACCCTGAAGGGCAGCCTGAACGGCTGACCCGTTCTCCATAAAACGCACAAGGGAGGGAACGACCATGGCCGTGATCCATGTTCTGGACAAGCACACCGCCGAGCTGATCGCAGCCGGTGAGGTAGTCGAACGTCCGGCGTCCGTTGTCAAGGAGCTGCTGGAAAACTCCATCGACGCGGGTGCCAGCCAGATCACCGTGAGCATTGAGTCCGGCGGCGTGAAGCTGATCGAGATCAGCGACAACGGCACCGGTATTGAAGCCGAATACATCTCCACTGCTTTCATCCGACACGCCACCAGCAAGATCCAGACGCCGGACGACCTTGTCAGCATCCATACACTGGGCTTCCGCGGCGAGGCATTGGCCTCCATTGCCAGTGTGGCCCGGGTGGAGCTGACCACCCGCACTGAGCAGGACGAATTTGCCACGGTGTACTGCATCGAGGGCGGGGAAGAGCTCTCCCGTGAGCCGGGCGCCCGTGCCGTGGGCACCACCATCCGGGTGCAGGATCTGTTCTACAATACCCCTGCCCGTATGAAGTTCCTCAAAAAGGACTCCAGCGAGGGCACCTTCGTGGCCGACACGGTCACCCATGTGGCCCTCAGCCACCCGGAGGTGAGCATCAAATTCATCCGGGAAGGCAAACTGCAGTACGTCACCCCCGGTGACGGTCAGCTGCGGGGCGCGGCCTACTCTGTGTTGGGCCGGGAGTTCAGCCGGGACCTTGTGGAAGTGGACAACCAGGAGGGTGTCTACCACATCAGGGGTCTCATCACCCCGCCCAAGAGCTGCCGCGCCAGCCGCAGCATGCAGCATTTTTACATCAATGGACGCTATGTCCGCAACCGTACCATCATGGCCGGTATGGAGATGGCGTTCAAGGGCACCATGATGCAGGGCAAGTTCCCTGGCGGCATCCTGCTGCTGGATATGCCGGCAGACCTGGTGGATGTGAATGTGCACCCGGCCAAGATCGAGGTGCGCTTTGCCCGGGAAAACGACATCTTTGATGTGGTTTACCACGCCGTCAAGCTGGCGCTGGCCCAGCCCGGCACCGGCGAACGGCATTTCACCTTTGAAGAAACAAAAACCAACGAAAAATCCAAGATCGAAGTATTTGACAGAGAATCGCCGGAAAATGCTGTAAAGAAAAACAACTTTACAGGGCTTTCTGCCATCATTCCGGGGCAGGCGGACCCGGGCACCCTCCCGCCGCAGCCCGCTCCGGCCCCGGCGGCTCCCGCAAAGCCCGCAACGAAGGCATCTGCACCTGCTGCGCCGGAAAAACTGACGGCTGCGGCACAGCCTCGCTGGAAACAGAGCAGCGTGGATGCCGACATCCTGGACCCCTTTGTTACCCTGCACAGCCCGGCCGCCCCGCAGGAAAAGCCTGCTGAACCCTTCCGTGCGGCGGCCAGCGAAACACAGTTGGATGTGGAACCGGATTTCGGTGAGACAAAAGTGCAGGCAGGCCAGAACCACATGGCAGCCTGGGACCCGCAGCCTGCCGTTCCGGTGAAAGAGCCGGAAAAGCCCGCAGCGCCGGTACAGCCTGCACGGGAGGAACCGGAAGCAGCTGCCGAGGAGCCGGTGGAGCCGGAGCAGATGAACTTTGCCCCCGCCGACGGCCCGGAGCCGCTGCGCTATGTGGGCGAGGTGTTCCGTACCTATATCCTGGCCGAGCGCGGCGACGAACTATGCCTCATCGACAAGCACGCTGCCCATGAGCGCCAGCTGTACGAAAAGCTGGCAGCCAACTACGGCAATGTGCCCAGTCAGATGCTGCTGGAGCCGACGGCCATTGACCTGTCTGCTGAGGAAAAACAGGCCCTGTTGGATCATGTGCCCCTGCTGGAAAACGCAGGGCTGGAGATCGCGGACTTTGGCGGCAACACGGTGGTGCTGCGGGCGGTCCCGGCCGATGTGGAACCGCAGAACGCCGAAAGCCTGCTCATTGAGATCGCCAACAAGCTGCTCAAGGGCGGCCACGACGCACTGAACGAGCACACTGAGTGGGTGCTGCATTCCATCTCCTGCCGTGCGGCCATCAAGGCGGGGGACAAGTCCTCCCCGCAGGAGCTGCTGGCGCTGGCCGAAAAGATCCTTTCCGGCGAAGTGCCGCCCTTCTGCCCACACGGCCGCCCCTGCGTGCTCAAGTTGACCCGAAAGGAGCTGGAAAAGCAGTTTGGACGCATCGTATAAACACCCGGTCGTGGCAGTGGTGGGCCCCACGGCCACCGGCAAAACGGCCTTGGGCGTAGCGCTGGCCGAACAGTTCGGGGGCGAAGTAATCAGCGCGGACTCCATGCAGATCTACAAGGGTCTGGATGTGGGCACCGCCAAGGTCACGCCCGAGGAGACCCACGGCATCCCGCACCACGGGGTGGACATCCTGGAACCGGACGCACCATTCAGCGTGGCAGATTTCACTGCCATGGCGGGCCGCCTGGAGCAGGAGATCGCGGGCCGGGGGCATCTGCCCATTCTGGTGGGCGGCACCGGTTTATATGTACAGAGCTTTCTGTACGGTGTGCGCTTTACCGAAGAAAAAGCACCGGCCGGTCTGCGGGAGCAGCTGGCAGAAGAGCTGGCCCAGAAGGGCGGTGCCGCCCTTTACGCCGAGCTGCAGCAGGTGGACCCGGAGTGTGCGGCGAAGCTGCACCCCAACAACCATGGGCGTGTGCTGCGTGCGCTGGAGCTGTATGAGCAAACGGGCGAGACGATGTCCTGCCGGCTCGCGCGCTCCCGTCCGGCGCAGCAGCCGTACCGCGCTTTGCTGATAGGGCTGAATATGCCGGAGCGTGCACAGCTTTATGCACGCATTGATGCGCGGGTAGACGCGATGCTTGCACATGGGCTGCTGGAAGAGGCGCGCCTGGTGTATGCCAACAGAGGTTCCTACCATACCGCGGCGCAGGCCATTGGCTACAAAGAATTTTTTCCTTATTTTGAAGGAAAGGAACCGTTGGAAGTATGCACGGCGGCGCTCAAGCAGGCGTCCCGTAATTACGCCAAACGGCAGCTTACCTGGTTCCGGCGGATGGACGGCCTGGTTTGGCTGCCCGCAGGGGAGCCGGAAGCGGCGGAGGCGGCCGCCCGGCTTTGGGCGGGGCATGTGAAGAAAAATTGCGGCGATCAAATATAAGGAATAACGGATATATGGAAAACTGGCCGGTAAGAAAAAAGAAAAAACGGTACAGAGGACTGATTTTGGCTCTGCTGATGCTCGTGCCCGCCGGATATATCGGCGTTCAGATGGTACAGGTGCTGCGTACGAATTATCAAACGCAGACCGCGGTGGCATATTCAATGTCCGACGTCGTCCGCTGCGACGGGATGCTCGCCATGGATGAGACGGTCATTCCTTATGAGGGAGCGGGCGTCCTGGGCTATCAGGTGAACAACGGCGAGCGTGTCTCGGCAGGCACGCAGGTAGCGCGATTGTTCGCCGACGAAGCGAGCGCACAGAACCGGACGCTCTCCGAAAAGCTGACGGAGGAGCTTTCGGTGCTGGAAAAGTCCCAGGCGGGCGCGGCTGCCGACGTTGAGGCGCTGATGAATCAGAACCAGCAGGGTATCTATTCGGCGCTGGATCTGCTGGAGAGCGGCAATTACACAGGATTATCGGATGCGCGGGCTTCCATCCAGCTTGCGCAGAATAAGATGCAGCTCACGATGGGGGTCGTATCGGATTTCAGCGCCCGCATTGCGGACCTGACGGCGCGGCGCGACGCGGCGGATGCCGCCAGCGTATACACACCGATAACAGCTCCGGCGGCCGGATATTTTGTCTCCGCGCAGGACAGCGAGAAGCAGATGTATACGCCTGAGGCGCTGGCGGCCATGTCTCCGGCAGAATTGAAGGATGCGCTGGCACAGCCTTCCCAAACGAACGACGCAAACGTAGCGGGCAAGCTGATTTTGGACTACCGCTGGCGTTATTATGGCCTTGTGACGCAGAAACAGGCGGAAAAGTTCGTGGAGGGAACGCGCGTCGAGATCTCGTTCCCAAACGTATCGGCCGAATCGGTGCCCGCCACCGTGGTGAATGTTACGGTGGATGAGGAGAACGGTACTGCCAAGGTGGAATTGCTTTGTGATTACATCAACGAGACAGTTGTGACGCTGGAGCATGAAAAAGCAGATATAACGTTCGCTACCTATGAGGGAATCCGTATCGACCGACAGGCACTGCACATCGTTGAAGGGCAAAACTGCGTGTTTGTCAAATACGGAAACCTGGTGTACCAGAAAAATATTACGATCCTGTTTGAAAACGAGGATTACATTCTGGTGCCGTCGAAAACAACGACGGGCGAAAATGAGGTAAAACTGTTCGATGAGATTGTTGTGCGCGGTACAGATCTGTACGACGGAAAAATATTGTAGCTTTTTTGTGTGCCTTTTTACACAAATTTGCAACTGTTTATTGACATCCGCCACAAAAACAAGGATAATAACGATGATAGTATCCAATTTGTTGTGCCGGTGCGGATACAAAACCGTTACAATCGTGGCGCGGCGGCGCATGCGTCTGCGCGCGGCCAGCTTGCCATAAAAAGGAGATTTCAGAGATGAGTATGTTCGATAAGATCAAAGGTATGATGGGCGTGCCCGACGACGACGATTACGATGACGACGATATGGATTTCGTGAATGAGAATACAGGCTATGCGGCGCAGGACGATTATGTCCCCGAAGAACAGGATGTTACGCCCAAACGCAATAAGGTCGTGAATATCAACTCCACCATGCAGCTGCAGGTAGTGCTTGTGAAGCCTGAGCGTTTTGATGATGCCAGCGCCATCGCGGACCATCTGAACGCCAAGCGCACCGTGGTTTTGAACCTGGAATCCACAAATAAGGAGGTCTCCCGCCGTCTGGTGGATTTTCTCTCCGGCGTGGCGTATGCAAACAACGGCCAGATCAAGCGCGTTGCCAACAGCACTTTTATCATCACCCCGTATAATGTGGATATCATGGGGGATCTGCTGGACGAGCTTGAAAGCAACGGCGTGTTCTTCTGATTTTGAGAGGCTACATACCGCCCGCGGACGACGATGAGCGCTTGTTCGTCCGCCGCCTGGGGGACCTTGTGCAGGTCGTGCGCCAGCGCGGGACGTCCCGCAGCACCCCGTTTTTAAGCGATCGCCAGCAGGAACTGGCCCGCGCCGCTCTTGCGGGGTTGGGCTTTGAGGGATATGCTTTCGACGGCGGCTATCCGGATGCCGAACGGCGGATTCTGCGCCTTTTCGGTGAATATGGGGCGCAGGAGCCGCTGCCCGCCGTATGTCTGTTTGCGCAGACCCTGCGGGCTGACAGAGCACTCACTCACCGGGATTATCTGGGCGCACTGATGTCGCTGGGAATCAGGCGCGAATGCATCGGCGATATCCTTTTGTCGGAAGACGGAGCATATCTGTTCGTTCTGGATACGGTCGCGCCGCTGGTGTGCGACGAGCTTTCCAGCGTGGGGCGCTGCAGCGTATGTGTGTGCGCGGGCCGGGCGGAGGAACTGCCCGGCCGGGAAGAGCGCCCGGCACAGACGGCGACGGTGGCCTCGCTGAGGCTGGACGCTGTGCTGGCCGCCATGCTGCATATCAGCCGTGGGGATGCGGTGCAGCTTGTGAAAAGCGGCATGGTGGAAGTGAACCACGTTTCCACGGTGTCCGCGCATTATGAAGTGTTTGAAAACGACGTGTTCAGCATCCGCGGACGCGGCAAGTACAAGCTGTGCGGCGTGGGTGCCAAAAGCCGGAAGGGCCCCACCTTCGAGCCGTCGCCGTTCATCACAGCATAGACGGTCTCGGATTTGGAAAAGCTGCCCTTACCAGCTGCAAATGCGGGCATTGCACAGCCTGCGGCGAGGGTGAGAGCCAGCGCCGCACTGGCGAAACGAAGCGATTTTTTCATAACGTAATTACTCCTTTTCAGACTTCTTGGCGTTGGCGGATTCGGGTACCATCCACTTGAGGGTGGTGTGGCGGATGATCCAGTCGCACAGCATCAGGGCTGCGGGCAGCACCACCAGAATGACCACCATGCTGATCAGTGCGCCGCGGGAGATCAGCAGGCAGATGCTCTTCAGCAACTCCATCTTACTGATGGCAGCTACACCGACGGTGGCCGGCGGTGTGGGACAGGCCACGTTCGAGGATGAGAGCCCATTCGATGGCTTCGTCCACGTTGGCGGCGCGCAGCAGCGGGATAACGGGCATCAGCTGTTCCACGCGAGCGAACACGTGGTTGATGTCGCGCTTCACGTCCACGATGAGCAGACGGCAGCTGTCGGGCACGTCGATGCCGGCGGCCTTCAGCTGCTTGGTGTAGCGGCTCTCCTTGAGATCGGAGCCCGATACGGCCATGCCCTGGTCGTGGGCCACGCGCGCAATGCCGCTCATGCCGACGCCGCCGACACCGATGAAATGCACTGTCTCTTTGCTCATGGGCAACCGCTTCCTCTGCGATAGGTTCAAACTTTGCTATTGTACCCCACCGGGGGCGCCCCCGGCCGCCCCCGTCACAACATCTGCCAACATCGCGGCCGCCTCCCCCGTCTTTTGGGCGCGGGCGGCGGCAGCCTGGGAGGCGCGCACCGCCGCATCGTCGATGAGCGCGAACAAGGGCTCCGTGAACGCATCCCCCTCCAAGGCATCGTCTGGCACCATAAAGGCGGCTCCGGCGTCCACATAGGCGCGGGCGTTGGTGGTCTGATGGTCCTCGGTGGCATAGGGGTAGGGCACGAGAAGGGCGGGGATGGCCCGGGCGGAGATCTCGGCCAGCGACGTGGCGCCGGCCCGCGACACGATGGCGTCGGCGGCGGCGAGGGTCTCCCCCATGCGATCCTGGTACCCCATAAGCGTCCAGCGCGCCCGCTCCTCGTCGGTCAGCGCCACGCTCACCGCGTCCAGCTCCTTGGGGCCCGTGATGTGCACGATGCGCAGCCGGGGTCGGGCGAGCAGCTCGTCCTTCAAGGCCGCCACCGCGTTGTTGATATGGCGCGCGCCGAGCGATCCGCCGAAAACGAGCAGCATGAAGTCGTCGTCGGAAAGCCCCAGCATGGCGCGCCCGACGGCCCGATCGGCCTCGATGACGCTGCGGCGCACGGGATTGCCCGTGAGGTGCACCGGCACGCCGTCGGGCACATCGCGGGCAGAATGGTCGTAGGTGAGGCACACCGCGGCGGCCTTCCTCGCCAAGTACTTGTTTGCCATGCCCATGACGGAATTCTGCTCGTGCAGCACCACGGGGATGCCCATCTTCTCGGCGGCCCGGGCCACGGGAATGGAAACGTAGCCCCCGAAGCCCACCACCACGTCGGGCCGGATCTCCTTGAACCAACGCACGGCCTTGGTGGTGGAGGCCGCGATCTTCCCCACGCCCTTCACCAGAGAAGCGGGGTGCCTGCGGTTGAATCCC
>OGXL01001958.1_pt1 | contig 16109 bp, 16 predicted proteins | sample 1576311 | NCBI WGS metagenome assembly OGXL01 (sample SAMEA3541564, study PRJEB24748) | human gut metagenome | biome: human gut; feature: human-associated habitat; material: faeces | place: China | collected 2012 | reverse complement strand
CGGCAGTAACAATGCTTGATGTGCAAGAGGGTGATTTTGTTCTTGACCTTTGTGCAGCGCCGGGCGGCAAAAGCACTCAGATTGCCGCAAAGCTAAATTCAAAAGGCTTTTTGTGGAGCAATGAAATAGTAAAGAATAGAGCTAATATTCTTTTATCGAATATTGAAAGACTCGGTATAAGAAACGCAACGGTTTCAAATGCGTACCCCGAGGTGCTTTGTGACAGACTTGCAGGCTGTTTTGATAAGGTGCTTGTTGACGCACCTTGCAGTGGCGAGGGAATGTTCAGAAAGGACTCTGCCGCCGAAAGCGAGTGGAGCGATGAGCATGTAAAAAGCTGCGCCGAAAGACAGCTTAAAATTCTTAACAGCGCTAAAAAGGCACTTAAAGACGGGGGAGTTATGGTGTACTCAACCTGTACCTTTTCTGTTGAGGAAAACGAGGGCGTTATAAGCAGATTTTTGGAAGAAAATCCCGATTTTGCGTTGGAAGATGCAAATGTCGATTTTGGCAGACCGGCGCTTGAGTATGCGAGAAGAATTTTCCCGATGGACGGCGGAGAAGGACATTTTGCCGCAAGGCTCAGAAAATCGGGTGAATTATACAAAAATTCTTTTACGGAAAATAAGCCTAAGAAAATCGACAGCAAAATTCTTGATTTTTACGACAGCATTTTTATAAACAGACCGTTTGGTGAAAATATTGAAGTGATAGGCGATAAAATTATTGTTTTGCCGCATGAATATGTACCGTATGAAAAGCTGCCCGTTTTACGCAGCGGAATAATTTTGGGTCAGATTGTTAAAAACCGAATTGAACCGCACCACTCGGCGTTTATGGCGGCAAAGGCTTGTGAGTGTGTGTCAAAGGTGGATTTTGATGTTAATTCTGCCGAGATAAAGGCATTTTTACATGGCGAAGAGGTTGCTGTTGACAATAATATTAAAGGATACACTGCTGTCTGCGTAAACGGAATTACTACGGGATTTGGCAAATGCTCAAACGGCAGATTAAAAAATAAATATCCGAAAGGACTAAGACTTTTATAATGAATAACTTATCTGATATAGGAAAAATTAAAGAAATACTTTCAAAACACGGTTTTACTTTTTCAAAATCGCTCGGTCAGAATTTTTTGATAAATCCGTCTGTATGCCCACGAATGGCAGAGTACAGCGGTGCCGGCGAGGGCGTTGGTGTAATTGAGGTTGGCCCCGGCATAGGCGTGCTTACAAATGAGCTTTGTCGGCTTGCCGACAAGGTTGTGGCGGTAGAGCTTGACAAAAGACTTTTGCCTGTTCTTGATGAAACGCTTGGCGAATACGATAACTTAAAGGTAGTAAACGAAGATGTGCTTAAACTTGATTTGCACAAGCTGATTGACGAGGAGTTTGCAGGAATGAAGGTTGTTGTTTGCGCAAATTTGCCCTATTACATAACCTCTCCCGTTATAATGAAACTGCTTGAGGACAGATTGCCGATAGAGGCAATAACCGTTATGGTGCAGAAAGAGGCGGCTCAGAGAATTTGCGCCGAGGTAGGCACAAGGCAGAGCGGTGCTGTAACCGTATCGGTTAATTATTATGCCGAACCCGAAATGCTTTTCTGTGTGAGTGCAGGCTCGTTTATGCCTGCTCCAAAGGTTGATTCGGCTGTTATAAGACTTAATGTGCGCAAAGAACCGCCCGTAACCGTTGGAAACGAAAAGCTGTTGTTTAATGTAATAAAAGCGGCTTTTTCGCAGAGAAGAAAAACACTTGCCAATTCTCTCAGTTCTGGACTTTCGCTTGAAAAGAGCAAGGTAAACGAGCTTTTGATAAATTCAGGTGTGGAAACCAACGCAAGAGCCGAAAAGCTGACGCTCGATGATTTTGCAAATATTACTAACAATTTGCAGGGGATGATGTGATGAAAAAGCAAAAGATGAATGTACTGTTTAAAATTGCATTTATTCTGCTTATAGTTTGTGTGCTGATGATATTTGCCTCAATTATTATTGCATATGCTTTTGACAGCGAAAAATGGTCTGCCATTTGTTCGGCAGGCGGTGTACTGCTTGCAACAGTGGGTATAATTCTCGCTATGCTCAGCAAACCGAAAAAGAAAAAGGCAATAGAAGAAAACAGCGAAAAAACCATTGACAAAAATTGAATAATCTGTTAGAATAAAACCACCATAAAGGGGAGTAGTTTGCAGATAATCTGTGATACAATTCGTCAATCTCATACCTTAGGGTATCGGTTGTATCTTAAAAAACGAGACTTTTATTGTAGGATAATTGCATTTTGCAATGTTTTACAATAAAAGTCTTTTTTGTTTGCTCACTTTCTTTTATCAAGAAAAAATATGGAGGAATTATGATGAACTGGTATCAGTTGACCAAAAAGCAGGTGCTTGAAAAGCTCGGTGTTACAAAGGACGGACTTACCTCGCAAAAAGCCGAGGAGCTGTTGCAGCAAAACGGCGAAAATGTTTTGCAGGAGGGCAAAAGGAAAACCGCCTTGCAGGTGTTTTTAGGTCAGTTTGCGGATCTGCTTGTAATTATTTTGATAATTGCTGCGATTATTTCAATGTTTTCGGGCAACATTGAGAGCACAATAGTAATTTTTGCGGTAATTATTCTTAATGCCATTCTCGGTACAGTCCAGCATATCAATGCGGAAAAATCGCTCGACAGCTTAAAATCCCTTTCATCTCCGAATGCAAAGGTTATTCGTGACGGACAGAAAATTGAAATTCCGTCAAAAAATGTTGTTGAGGGCGACCTAATTGTGCTTGAGGCAGGCGACCTTGTTGTGGCTGACGGCAGAATTATTAACAACTATTCTTTGCAGGTAAACGAAAGCTCGCTTACAGGCGAGTCTACAAATGTAGATAAAAACGATGGCGACATTACCGCCGAGGTTCCGCTTGCCGACAGAACAAATATGGTTTATTCGGGTAGCCTTGTTACCTACGGCAGAGCTATTGTAGCCGTAACAGGTACAGGTATGAACACCGAAATCGGCAAGATTGCAAGCCTTATGAATGCCGCAAAGGAAAAGAAAACACCTTTGCAGGAGAGCCTTGATAAGTTCTCAAGCCGTCTTGCGGTTATTATTCTTATTATTTCCGCAATCGTTTTCGGCTTAAGCCTTTTAAATCATATGGCAATTCTTGATGCACTTATGTTTGCGGTTGCGCTTGCTGTTGCCGCAATTCCTGAGGCCTTGGGTTCAATCGTAACTATTGTGCAGGCAATGGGTACTCAGAAAATGGCTAAGGAAAATGCAGTTATTAAAGATTTAAAGGCTGTTGAAAGCCTCGGTTGTGTGTCGGTAATCTGTTCTGATAAGACAGGTACGCTCACACAAAACAAGATGACTGTTCAGAAAATATATATCAACGGCGAGAGCATTTTTGAAGAGGAGCTTGATTTGAATAATCAGAGCCACCGCTATTTGCTTTATGATATGGTGCTTAATAACGATTCGAGCATTGTTGACGGAAAGGGAATAGGCGACCCGACAGAGTATGCGTTGCTTGAACCTCTAAGAAAGCTCGGTTACAACGAAGAAGATTTGCGTTCGGTACTTAAAAGACTTGAGGAAGTGCCGTTTGATTCCGACCGTAAGATGATGAGCACAAAATACAAGCTCCATGGAGAAAATCATATTTTGACAAAGGGCGCTATTGACGCTATTCTTGACAGATGTGACAGCATTGCTACAAAGGACGGTGTTCGTCCGATTACCGAGGCAGACAAGGCGGACATTCTCAGACAAAATACAGAATATTCCGAAAACGGCTTGCGTGTGCTTACTTTTGCCTATAAGCAGACAGATGAAGAGCTTAGTGTGGATACCGAATACGGATACACATTCTTGGGCTTGGTTTCTATGATAGATCCGCCTCGTGAAGAATCAAAGACGGCTGTTGCCGATGCAATCAGAGCAGGTATTAAGCCTGTTATGATTACAGGTGACCATAAAATTACCGCAACTGCCATTGCAAAGCAGATCGGTATTTTCAAAGATGGCGACATTTCCGTTACGGGTATGGAGCTTGACGCAATGAGCGACAGCGAGCTTGACAGTAAAATTGAGAAAATTTCCGTATATGCACGAGTTTCTCCCGAAAATAAAATCAGAATTGTTGAGGCTTGGCAAAAGAAAGGCAACATAGTTTCTATGACAGGTGACGGCGTAAATGACGCTCCTGCCCTTAAAAAAGCCGACATCGGCGTAGCTATGGGTATTACAGGCACTGAGGTTTCTAAAGACGCAGCGTCAATGGTACTTCAGGACGATAACTTTGCCACAATAATTAAGGCTGTTGCAAACGGCAGAAATGTTTACAGAAACATTAAAAATACTATCCTTTTCCTGCTGTCGGGCAATATGGCGGCTATATTTGCAGTTGTGTATGCATCCCTCCTCGCTTTGCCTGTTCCGTTTGAGGCTGTGCACCTTTTGTTTATAAACCTCTTGACCGACTCACTCCCTGCTATTGCAATCGGTATGGAAAAGCCCGAAAAAGATTTGCTTGCACAAAAGCCGAGAGATCCTAAACAGGGCATTTTGACTAAAGAATTTTCCGCACTAATGCTTTTGCAGGGTGCACTGATTGCAGTTGTTGTTATGACTGCTTTCTATATAGGTTTGCAGGTAAATGCCGCAACAGCAAGCACAATGGCATTTGCAACCCTTACACTTGCAAGACTTTTCCATGGCTTTAACTGCCGCAGCAAACATTCAATTTTCAAAATCGGACTTACCTCAAATGTTTACAGCTTGCTCGCATTTGCGGCAGGCGCAGCACTTCTTGCATTTGTAATCTTTGTGCCGTTTATGCACCCACTTTTCAGCATTGCAGAACTTACAGGAGCGCAAATCGGATTTATCGGCTTGCTTGCTTTTATTCCGACAGTTATTATTCAACTTGTAAAGGTAATTGTTGAAAATGTTAAAAAGAGCAAATAAAAGCAAAATCAGCCAAAGCCGAGCGAATAATTATCTCTTTAAATAAAATAAATATTTTAAACTGCAGTTTTGTTGTTAAATTATTCAAAAATAATTCTTGACATCTTACTGCGGTTTATTTATAATTAAGATAAATAAATATGTGAGGTGGCTTAATTATGAATATTTGGCACGATATATCTCCAAAGAGAATTACAGCAGATAAATTTTACGCCGTTATTGAAATTTCTAAGGGCGGTAAAAATAAATACGAGCTTGACAAGGAAACAGGTATGCTAAAGCTCGACAGAGTTCTTTTTACATCAACCCACTATCCGGCTAACTACGGCTTTATTCCGAGAACCTATGCAGATGACGGCGATCCGCTTGATGTACTCGTTCTTTGCTCCGAAACAATTCAGCCTATGACACTTGTTGAGTGCAAGCCAATCGGTGTGCTCAATATGATTGATAATGATAGCTGTGACGAAAAAATCATTGCTGTGCCTGTTAATGACCCTAACTATTGCGGTTACAATGACATTGCTGATCTTCCTCGTCACTATTTTGACGAAATTCAGCACTTTTTCCAGGTATATAAGAGCCTTGAGAGCGGTAAGGTTACATCTGTAACCGAAACCAACGGTGTTGAGATGGCTAAGGATATTATTAAAAAGTCAATCGACAGCTACATTAAAGATTTCCAGATGGCATAATTTGAGGTAAATATGACTGAAAAAGAAAAAATGATTGCCGGCAAGGTTTATAACTGCTTTGATGAAGAGCTTTCAACTGCTCTGAGAAAAGCAAAGCAGCTTTGCCATAAGTATAATGATATTTTCTTTGAAGACGGAGCTGCGGCAAAAAAGATAATTGACGAGCTTTTGCAGGCAGAGCATAATGACGGTTACTGCGTATTTACTCCGTCTTTTTGGTGCGACTACGGTTTTAATATTAAGGTAGGCAAGAATTTTTATTCAAACCATAATCTTGTTATTCTTGACTGTGCAGAGGTGCACTTTGGTGACAATGTATTCATTGGACCAAACTGCGGATTTTACACCGCAATTCATCCGATTGATGCCGAGCAGAGAAAAATGGAAATTGAATGGGCAAAGCCTATTAAAGTAGGTAATGATGTATGGTTTGGCGGCAGTGTAACCGTACTTCCGGGTGTTACCATTGGCGACAATGTTGTAATCGGTGCAGGCTCTGTTGTAGTAAAAGATATTCCCTCGGGTGTGGTTGCTGTCGGCAATCCATGCAAGCCAATAAGAAAAATTACAGAGGCAGACAGGCTCAATTTAAACGACCCGAATGTTTAATATACGCAAAACTAAAGGCTTTCTTAGGATATTCTAAGAAAGCCTTGATTATTTTACGGAAAAATATTAAAATAATTATAGTTTAAAGTCATCTAAGGTGTACTCGTGAAGAGTTGGTGCCGATTGTGGAACTCGCATAAGCGGATCGTATTTAAAGCTCTTGCACTTGTCATCAATAATAGTTTTGTTTTTACTGCAATGGCAGGTATTGTTTTCAAAAACAGAGTTTAAACAGTATGTGCAACTCGGCTTAATGTTTTTGCCAAAAAGTTTTTTCTTCAACATAATATCACCTCATTTGTTAATTATTATAGCATTAATAAATGTCGTTTTCAAGCAAAACTACACATAAGGAGAAGTATAATGAAATTTAATTCAAAAACTATGACTATTCATAATGCGGACAGTGTGCCGTATCTCACATATAATTCTTTATCGGAAATTAGTTTTATTAATCACGCATTTTCAACCAAGCTGGGCGGAGTATCAACGGGCGAGTTTACCTCAATGAATTTTGCGTTCAATAGGGGAGATAATCCCGACCATGTTACCGAGAATTATAAACGCTTTTGCAAAAGCGCAGGTTTTGACTACAACACTCTTACCGCCTCGGCGCAGGATCACAATACCTTTGTGCGTGCCGTAACAACCGAAAATGTAGGAACAGGTATTTATAAGCCGAGAGATATTGAAAGCGTAGACGCACTTATTACAAATCAGAAAGGTGTAACTTTGGTCACTTATTATGCCGACTGTACACCGCTGTTTTTTGTGGATACAAATAAAAAAGCTATCGGTCTTGCTCATGCAGGCTGGAGAGGAACTGTCGGAAGAATAGGTGAAAAGGTTGTTCAGAAAATGACCGAGCTTTACGGCACAAATCCTGCCGACTTAAAATGCGCTGTCGGCCCTGCTGTTTCCGTATGCTGTTATGAGGTTGACAAACCTTGTGCCGACCATTTTCTTGCGCTTGAAAATGTAAATCCGTCAGATTTTGTTCATCCTAAGGAAAACGGAAAATATATGGTTGACCTGCTCGAAACCAACAGGCAAATCCTTGTAGCCGCAGGGGTAAAGCCTGAGAATATCACAATTTCCGATGTATGCACAAACTGCAACAGCGACCTTTTGTGGAGTCACAGAGCCACCAAGGGACACAGAGGCACAATGTGTGCGTTTATGTGTTTAAAATAATTATTAAATAGAAATATGATTGTTTTTTGCAAACCATACTTCTTTTACAGAAAATTCTTTGCCGTTTAGGTAATTTAAAATACCTGCATCGGTGTCAAATGAAAATTTAAGTTTGTAGCTGTAAAGCGCCTGATATTTAATATTATCGGGTGCTTTTCTGTTTTTGCCGTACTTTGTATCACCCACAAGCGGATGACCTATGTATGCCATATGTGCCCTGATTTGGTGAGTTCTGCCTGTAAGCAGTTCAACCTCGGCAAGGCTGTATTTGCCGTTGAAGTCAAGAATTTCGTATTTTGTGATTATTTCTTTTGAGCCCTCAACCTGTTTGCCAAAAATCTTTACTTTGTTTTGCGATTCGTTTTTAATAAGGTAATCGTGCAAAATGTCGCAGTCCTTTTTCGGCTTGCCGTAAAGTAAGCACAAATAATATTTTTCAAGCTCTCTCGTTTTGATTTTAGCGTTGAGAACACGCAGGCTCTCGGCGTTTTTCGCCGCAATAACAATTCCGCCTGTATTTCTGTCAATTCTGTTTGCAAGTGCAGGGGCAAAGGCCTTTTCTTCCTTTGGGTTGTACTCGCCCTTATTGTAAAGATAGTGCTGAACTCTTGCGACAAGCGAATCGAAGTGGTAGCTTTTATCCTGATGAACTATAACGCCCGGCTTTTTATCTATGAGAATAATATTATCGTCCTCATACACAATATCGAGTTTGTCGGGAGCTTTCAAAAACTCATAGTTTTCCTGCTCGCTTTCCTCAAAAAATTCATCTTTTATGTAAAGCGTCAGTACATCGCCCTCTTTGAGCATATCTTTTATATCGCATTTTTTGCCGTTTAGCTTTATGTACTTTGTGCGTATGTATTTATACATAAGTGACTTTGGCATAGTTTTAAACCTTTTTGAAAGGAATTTATCAAGTCTTTGATTTGCGTCATTTTTCTTTATATCAATAGTTCTCATTGTTTTCTCCTTAACGGTTATAAGAATAATTTTATATTATTATAAATATTTTTTCAACCGATTTTTCACACTTTTTAAAAAGCTGTGTAAACTGATACAGGGTGATAAAGTGAATTGCTACTCACACAGGCTCAGGTCGGCTGTATTTTTTGGGCTTGGACTTCTGACTGCGAGCTTACTGCCCTCCGATTGTGTGCTTGTGGTTGCAGCTGCGGCACTTATCGTAGTCAGTCTGACCTGCATACGAAGATAAATAGGGAGGAGATTTATTATGAAAGTTGTACTTATTGAGCGTCCAAAATTCTTATCCGGCATATTAAGAAGGATTTACGGAATTAAAAAAGTAACAACATCGCAATAAAACTTTTCTTATATGCAAATTTAAACAAATTTTTATTGGTAATTATCAATAACATAATTAAACAAAAGATGTGCTTATCTACAAAAAGATATGCACATCTTAATTTATTATTGAGTTTTTTGAAAAATATTATAACAGAATAGGACTGTAATTTTATTATGGAGGTTTTGAATAAACATGAAATTAATCAAGAAAAGCGTGAGCATTATTCTGTCATCTATGATGATTATGGGATGCACAGTTACTGCGCTTACAGCCAATGCCTCAACAGGCGGACAGCTCAGCAGTAAGTATGCCACAAACCCTAATGGCAAGGTAGGTATTCAGAAGATTATCACTATTGACGGTAAGATTACTGTTGACGATGTAACATTACTTCAGCTTTTTGTATCGGGCGACAAGACTATTGATTCTGCCGCAAAGATTAGAGCAGATGTAAACAAGGACGGAGTTATTGATGTTCTTGACTGCACAGACATTCAGCTTTATGTTGCGGGTAATATTCCAAACCTCGGTTGATACTTGATATAATTTAACAGCTGTTACAGCATCGGATTGATTAAATTCAGTCCGATGCTTTTTTTGTTGTAATATTTTTATCGCCTCTCTAATATATTTTGAGTATAAATATAAAAGGAGAGATAAAATATGGAGTTTAATCAGGATAACCGATCGTTTTGCACAACTGTTGCGGTGCTTGATACGGTTGCCGAACAGCTTGCCGATGTAGATTTGACTTTACCCGATTATTGTCCGGATATAGAAAAAATCCTCAAATGCACCCTTATCCCAAAAATTCAGACAAGGACTTTGTCGGGAGGTCAGCTGCAAATAGATGGCAGCTGCGTAGTAAATGTGCTGTATGTGGACAGCATTAAAAAAAGCATACGCTGCTGCGAACAGTCTGTTAATTTTTCTCAGAGCTTTTCGGTTAAGGAATCGCCCGACAATCCTGTAATACTTACAAAAACAAAGCCCGAATACATAAACTGTCGGGCGCTGAGTCCACGCAGACTGGTAATGCATGGCGCATTTTCGCTGTACGCAAAGGTGCTTTCTTCGTCAAAAACACCGTTTTACACTCCGTCTGCCGAAAATTGTCTTGAAACCCGGCTCTTAAATGTAAAATGTGCAAGCCTTACTTCGCTTTGTCAGGAACAGTTCAGCGTTGTTGAGGAGGTTTCTGTCGGCGATAAGCCTGTTATTGAGTCTGTTTTGAATGCAGATGTAGGCGTAAATATTACCGACACCAAGGCGGTTACAGGCAAGCTGATGGTGAACGGAGAAATAAACTTAAAACTGCTCTACATTACAGATGTTGAGAGCGGAGAAACGGGGAAACTCGATTATCTTTTGCCGTTTAATCAGATAGTGGACTGCGAGGGCATAGACGAAAAAACCGTGAACTGCGTATCGTGCGATATTATGTCGTATGATATTAGGCTGAAAAACGATGTTATGTCCGACAAACCGCTTTTGCTGTTAGATTTAAAGCTCTGCCTTACGGAAGAGGGATATGTTTTACTTGACGAAAATGTGGTGACCGACGCTTATTCAACAAAATGCGCAACACAGCCGACCTTTACTCAGCTTGGAATTGTGAGTGATTTGGCAAGGCTTAATGATTCTCATATAGAAAAAACCTCGGTTGCGGTAGACAACGGCAAAATCAGTAAGATTATAAATATTTCGTCAAATCAGATTACAGCCGACTATGCCTGCGATGAAAAGGGAATTACTGTTTCGGGCAAGCTGAATATTTGCATACTTGCCGAAAACGAAGAACATATGCCTGTTTTTATTGAGCGCAACATTGATTATTCGCATCTTATGTCATCAAGCACAGAATACAACGGCGCTCTGTATGTTGAGCCACGAGCAGCAAGCATAAGTTATCGACTTGCAGATGACAGCACAGTTGAGCTTAGATGTGAGATCAAGTTAGCGGTTTCGGCGGTTTCAAAAGAAAATGTAAGGGCGGTTTCTGATGTTGAAATTTTTGAGGATAAACCCGTCAAGCCTGAGGAGTGCGCATTAACTCTGTACTTTGCGCAGGCAGGAGAGAGCCTTTGGGAGATTGCAAAATCTCATAACACCGCACTTGATAAGCTGATTGAAGAAAATGCGGCAGTAGCACAAAACGAGGACATTTCCCGTATGCTGCTTATTCCGAGAGTGTAGGAGGTACAAAAATGGAAGAAAGAAATGTGTATCGTGACATTTCACGCCGAACAGACGGCGATGTGTATATCGGAGTTGTTGGCCCTGTACGAACGGGCAAATCTACATTTATTAAAAAGTTTATGGATTCTCTTGTGCTGCCGAACATTACCGATGAGGCGGTGTATCGCAGAACGCTTGATGAACTTCCGCAGTCCGCCTCGGGAAGAACTATAATGACAACCGAGCCGAAGTTTATTCCGGAGGAATCGGTTGAAATCGACCTCGGAAACAACACTTCTTTCAGAGTAAGAATGATAGACTGCGTTGGTTATATAGTTGACAGCGCCATAGGATACAGCGAGGACGAACAGCCGAGAATGGTGAAAACACCTTGGTTTGAAAAGGAAATTCCCTTTGATGATGCAGCGGAAATAGGTACAAAAAAGGTTATTACCGACCATTCAACTATCGGTTTGGTGATAACGACAGACGGAACTATAAGCGACATTGACAGGGAAGATTATATTGAGAGCGAACAGAGGGTAATTAACGAGCTGAAAGAAATTAATAAGCCGTTCATAGTTTTGCTCAACTCTGTTGAACCCGAAGGCGAAAGGGCAAAGAACCTTGCGGTGCAGATGGCGGCAAATTACGGCGTACCTGTAATTCCCGTAAGCTGTATGGAACTTGACGAATTTGAAATAAAGCGAATATTGGCTCAGCTTTTATTTGAGTTTCACATTAAAGAAATCAAGGTTGATATTCCAAAATGGCTTGTTATGCTCGACAAGGAGCATTGGCTTAAAACAAATATCTTTGACGCAATTAAAAAAAGTGCGGGAAAAATCGAGAAAATCAGACAGGTACAGGACATAATGCAGGAGCTTGATGATTGCGAATACATTAATTCAACGGAAATCAAGAGTTTGGATCTTGGCAGAGGCTTTGCAACAATCGGAATAAATATTGACAATAGGCTTTTTTACAAGGTACTTTCCGAGGAATCGGGAATAGATATAACAGACGAATGTGAGCTCTTCAGCTGCGTAAAGGAGCTTTCGTCAAAGCGGAAAAAATTTGACAAATTGGCGCAGGCATATGAGCAGGTGCAGGAGAGCGGCTACGGAATTGTTATGCCGACAATAGAGGAGCTTTCGCTTGAAGAGCCTGAGATTATAAAGCAGAGCGGCAAGTACGGCATTAGGCTCAAGGCAAGCGCTCCGAGTATTCATATGATGAAGATTTATACCAAAACCGAGGTTACGCCTATTGTGGGTTCGGAACAACAGTCGGAGGAGCTTGTGTCGTACCTTTTAAAGGAGTTTGAAGAAAATCCCGAAAAGATTTGGGAGAGCAATATCTTTGGTAAGTCTGTGCACGAGCTTGTAAACGAGGGCTTGCACAATAAGCTATACAGAATGCCGTCTGACGCAAGAGCCAAAATAGGAGAAACCATTGAAAAAATAATTAATGACGGCTGCAACGGTCTTATATGTATAATTCTGTAATTGAATAATACAATTAAAAACTTAAACAAATTATAAAAAAATAATCGGTCAAGATTATATAAACCGCCAAAAAAATATTCCCCTCATATTTATTATTGAAAATTTTACAGGAATAAAGTATAATAATCCTGTATGAAAATAATAAATATGGGGGTTATTTTATGAATCTTTCCAGTGTAGCTTTAGCAGCGCAGACCGAAGGTCTTTCACTTGCTGAAAAGGGCATCACATCTGCAAAGGTTGTTCTTACAGGCTTTGTTGTTGTATTCGCTATGCTTATTCTGTTGATTTTTATTATTAAAATTTACAGTGCTATTGTTCAGAAGGCTCAGAGTGCCGGCAGCAATAGCAAAAAGGGCAAGGATAAAAAAGACGAAAAAACCGCTGAAAAGCCTGTTGCCACACCTGCTCCGGCAGTTACCGCAAGCACCGCAACGGACGGAATTTCAGACGAAGTTGTAGCTGTCATTTCCGCTGCCGTAGCAACTATGTACGGTTCATCTGAAAAAGCAAGAATCAAGAGTATTAAAAAGTCATCTGACGGTGGTCGTTCAGCTTGGGCAAAAGCCGGTGTACTTGATAATACCCGCCCATTTTAAGGCATATTTTAAGGGAAAGGATGTTATCTAATGGAAATTTTACAAGGCTTTGTTGATGCCGTTGTAGGTATCTTTAACAGCTCAGGCCTTACAGCGCTTAACTGGCAGAACTATGTAATGATTGGCATTTCATTTATTTTGCTTTATCTCGCTATTAAAAAGCAGTACGAGCCGCTTTTGCTTCTTCCTATTGCTTTTGGTATGCTTCTTGTAAACCTTTGTCCGGGCATTATGGCTCCTCAGTCAACTGAACTTCTTACCGAGGCTCAGTGTGCGGCACGAGATATTGCAACATCGGGTCACGCCACACAGGTTATTGACGGCGTAACTTATTATGAAAACCCAACATACGGCGGATTACTTTATTATTTATATCAGGGCGTTAAGCTTGGTATTTACCCACCGCTTATCTTCCTTGGTATTGGTTGTATGACAGACTTTGGTCCGCTTATTTCAAACCCAAAGAGCCTTATCCTCGGTGCTGCCGCTCAGATTGGTATTTTCGTAACATTTACAGGTGCTATCTTCCTCGGCTTTACAGCTAAAGAGGCAGGCGCTATCGGTATTATCGGTGGTGCAGACGGTCCTACCGCTATTTTCGTTACAACAAAGCTCGCACCTCACCTTTTAGGTTCAATTGCGATTGCCGCATATTCATATATGGCTCTTGTTCCTATCATTCAGCCGCCTATTATGAAGGTTCTCACAACTAAGAAAGAGCGTTCGGTTGTTATGGAACAGCTCCGTCCGGTTTCTAAACTTGAGAAGATTATGTTCCCTGTTATTGTTGTAATCATCATTTCAATCTTCCTTCCTGACGCTGCTCCGCTCGTTGGTATGCTTATGCTTGGTAACCTCTTTAAGGAGTCAGGCGTTGTTGAAAGAATCAACAAAACAGCTCAGAACGAACTTATGAACATCATCACAATCTTCCTTGGTACAACTGTTGGTGCTACTGCATCAGGTCAGAACTTCCTTACATTCGATACAATCAAGATTATCGTTCTTGGTCTTATCGCATTCTGTATGGGTACTGCATTCGGTGTACTCTTTGGTAAGATTATGTATGTTGCAACAGGTGGCAAGGTAAACCCACTTATCGGTTCAGCAGGTGTATCTGCCGTTCCAATGGCTGCTCGTGTATCACAGAAGGTTGGTCAGCAGGAGAATCCCGGCAACTTCCTCCTTATGCACGCTATGGGTCCTAATGTTGCAGGCGTTATCGGTTCAGCAGTTGCAGCAGGTGTATTGCTCAATGTTGTTGGCTGATATTAAACTGTATAATTTATATAAAGGAAGTCGTTATGACTTCCTTTATTTTTATGCTTTTATATTCCACAAAAGAACTAATGACTGCAATTAATGGATTATAATATATTATATTGGTTTATTATGCTGAATTTGGAGGTTGAGCAATGCCGAATAATATTACAATTCAAAGAATTTTAGCGATACTTTTGCATAGAATTAAATTTATAATTCTCTTGTCACTTGTATGTATGCTTTCGTTTTTCTTATATTCTAGGTTTTTCATAACACCTATGTACAGCACATCGGCTATGCTTTATGTGCAGAACTATAACTCAAAAAGTCAGAGTAATATTGACGGCGGAAAAATATACAGCTCTGATATTTCGGGTTCAGCATCGCTTGCCGAGGCTTACATTGTATTTCTTAAAAATTCAGACAGTATAACATCACTTTATAACGGCTGCGATGTTTCAATAACAAACGATTCTTTCTTTATTACGGTTTCGGTTTCGGGTTCAGATCCCCAGACCTGCGCAAACGTTGCAAATCAGATTTGCGAGGCTGCCGGTGATGTATTTGCCGAGCGCTTTGCATACGGACAGATTGGTATTATAAGATCTGCGAAAGTTCCCGATGTACCGTATGAACCAAACAATCTAAAAAACGCATTGATTGGTTTAGTAATCGGTCTTGTTGCATCTGTGCTTATTTCTATTTTGCTTGAGCTTATTGACCTTACAGTTAAGCCTGATGACGATTTACAGGAAATGTACGATATTCCTATATTTGCGGAAATTCCTGATTTCGGTAATTAAGGAGGGAATAGCGTATGAAATTCAGATTACCTTTTAAAAAGGATTTAAGTAAAAAAAGCAGGTCACAAGTAACTGTCAACAATAAAAATAAATTTGCAATTGTTGAGTCTTACAAAATTGCAAGAACCAATATTATGTTTTCTCTTTCTGCGTCTGAAAAGAAAGCCTTTGCGGTAACAAGTTATTCAAAGGGTGAGGGTAAAAGTACAGTTGCCTCTAACCTTGCAATTTCTTTTTCAAAAATGGAAAGTAAAGTATTGCTTATTGACTGTGACCTTCGCCGACCTAATGTTCATAATATTTTTAAAATTGATAATACCAAAGGTCTTGCGGATGTAATCGGTAAGATGATTAATTTCGATCAGGCGGTTCAGAAAAATGTTCTTCCCGGACTTGATATTCTCGTTTCGGGTACTATTCCGCCAAACCCGTCGGAACTTATGTGTTCCTCAACTTTTACTTCTTTGGTTGAGCAGTTAAAGAAAGAATATGATTATATCATATTCGATACTCCGCCTGTCGGAGTGGTTGCCGATGCACTTCTTTTAAAAGAATTAATTGCAGGCTTTATTGTTGTAGTAAGAGAAAGAGCCACAACTCACGGCGACTTACAAAATCTTACGGAAAGCATTAAACTTGCCGATTCAAGAGTTCTCGGTATAGTCAAGGTAGGCTGTTCGCAGAACGAGAGAAGAAAAGGCAAGTATTACTACAAATACTATTATAGTTATTATTAATTATTTTACAGCTTACGAAAACATATCAATTGTTTTTCGTAAGCTGTTGTTTTATGGCATTAAATTTAGATTTTTAAAATAAAATGCAAGATTTTTAAAAAACACTTGCATTTTTCTTCCTTTTGGATTACAATATAACAGTAATATTTTGTATTTTTTGCAATTTGAATTTAAGGAGAAAGCAAAATGAATTATGTGAATTGTAACAAAGAAGACCTCGAAAAAGAATATGCGGCACTTGTTGCTGAATATG
>OGXL01001951.1_pt1 | contig 16167 bp, 14 predicted proteins | sample 1576311 | NCBI WGS metagenome assembly OGXL01 (sample SAMEA3541564, study PRJEB24748) | human gut metagenome | biome: human gut; feature: human-associated habitat; material: faeces | place: China | collected 2012 | reverse complement strand
GGTCGGAACCGTCGTGCAGCACCGACACCACGTTGCTGCCGCAGCGGGAGACGATCTCGGCCACACGCTGGAGCTGGCCGGGCTTGTCCTCCAGAGCAATGGTCAGGTTGGCCTTGCGGCCGCTCATGACCAGGCCGCGGGTGATCACGCGGCTGAGGATGTTCACGTCGATGTTGCCGCCGGAGATGACACACACCACCTTCTTGCCCTCAATGGGCAGCTTGTGGAACAGGGCCGCAGCCACGGGCACCGCACCGGCACCCTCGGCCACCAGCTTCTGGTTCTCCATCAGGGAGAGGATGGCGGCGGCGGTCTCGTCCTCGCTCACCGTCACGACGTCGTCCACATACTGCTCGCAGAGCTGGTAGGTCAGCTCGCCGGGAGTCTTGACCTGAATGCCATCGGCAAAGGTGGAGACAGCTTTCAGGGTCTGGTACTTGTGCTCGTGCAGGCTGCGGTACATGCTGGGGGCGCCCTCGGCCTGTACGCCGTACACCTTAACCTCCGGGCGCAGGCTCTTGATGGCAAAGGCCACGCCGGAGATCAGGCCGCCTCCGCCCACCGGCACGATGACTGCATCCAGATCCGGCAGCTGGTCCAAAATCTCCAGGCCGATGGTGCCCTGGCCTGCAATGACCTGCTCGTCATCGTAGGGGTGGATGAAGGTCATGCCGGTCTCTTCCTGCAGCTCCACGGCCTTGTCGTGGGCGTCATCGTAGGTGCCGGGCACAAGGCAGACCTCTGCACCCAGGTTCTTGGTATTTTCCACCTTCATGATGGGGGCACCGTCCGGCATGCAGACGATGCTCTTGATGCCACGGCGGGTGGCGGCCAGCGCCACACCCTGCGCATGGTTGCCGGCCGAGCAGGCAATGACGCCCTTGGCGCTTTCCTCGGGCGAAAGCTGGCTGATCTTATAGTAAGCACCGCGCACTTTGAAGCTGCCGGTGGCCTGCAGATTCTCGGTTTTCAGGTAGAGCTGGCAGTCCTTGGACAGCTTGGGGGCCTCGATGAGGTCGGTCTTGCGGGCAACGTCCTTGAGCACAAAGGCAGCGTGGTAGATTTTATCCAGAGTCAGCATGACGATTCCTTCCCTTTTTTGTTTCCGTGATGTCATCCAGTATATGTTACCAAAATTGTTTTGTCAAATGAATTTCATTCACGATAGAAGCACATAAAAAGAGAACTGCCGCAGACGTTTCGTCCACAGCAGTTCTCTGCCTTGTTTTTTATGCGGTTATGTTGTTGGCATCAACGGCCGCGTCCGCCGCCGCCGCCATGGAAGCTGCCGCCGCCCATGCCGCCAAAGGAGCCGCCGCCGCCAAAACTGCCGCCGCCAAAGGAACCACCACCGAAGCCGCCGCTGCGGGGCGGAGTGCTGCGGGGCGGGGTACGGCGCGGCGGCGGAGAGTTCCGCGGGCCGCGTCCGCCAGAACCGCCAGGGCCGGGACCGCCAAAGCCGCCATAGGGGCCGCCCGGCGGGGGCGGGGGCGGGTTGCGGCGTCCGCGCGGCGGGCGGGGGCCTCTGTGCCGGGGGCCGCCAAAGCACCAGAACAGGCCGCTCAGCGGACCGGAGAAGGTGTACACGATCACCGACACGATGATGAGCAGCAGGATGATCGTGAACAGGATGGTGACAAAGCCCAGCAGAATGTCGCCAAAACCGCCGCTGCTGCTGTTGTCATCATAAGCAGGCTCGTTGTAGGAGCCGTTGTTCGTGTTCCCGCCCGAAAGGCTCACGCCGTAGATGTCCGCGATGGTCTGCGCCACGTTCTGGGCGCAGGTGGTCACGGCGTCGTCATAGTCCTGCCGGACGAAGTCGTCCTCCATGGTCTGGGCAAGGGCACTGGCCTGACTTTCCAGCGTGGTGTTGCGGAAACCGTCACCTGTGGCAATGTAGTAATCGCCGTCGGCGTACTGCTGGGTCTCCATGACCAACAGGATCAGCACACCATTATTGCCGGTAGAAGAACCAATGCCCCAGGCATTGGCCGCCTGCAGGGCATATTCTTCTGTGGTGCAACTGCCGGTGTAATCCACCGTCAGCACGCCGATCTGCGCCCCGCTGCAGCTGCTTTCCAGCTGGGCGTTCAGGTCGGTGATGGTCTGCACGGTGCTGCTGCTCAGGACATTGGCATCGTCCACCACACACTGGCCGCTGGGCAGCGAGGGCAGGCTGGCCGAGGCCGCAAAGGCCGGGCACAGGGCCGCCATGCTGACCACGAACACCAGCAGCAGCGCGCTGAGTTTTCTTGCAATGTTTTTCATGCGAAGGGCTCAACCTCCTTCACGCCGGCAAGGCCGCCCAGCACATTGGCCGGGAACCCGCCGACTTCGTTCTGATAGTTGTAGACTGCTTCGTTGTATTTCAATGTGCCGATGATGGTGCCTGCGCTGTTGAACTGGCCATACTGGCCCTGCACAGCGCCCATCTTCATGGGGTCGGCGGCCTGCTCCTGCAATTTGGCATAGAGCTGGTCGATGGCCTTGCCCAGCGTCTCGTTGGCCTGATACAGCGCGTGCATGGAACTGCCGTTGTAGTAGCTCAGGGAGGTCAACGCCTGACTCTTTCCGCCAGACTGCACGGCGTCCAGACAGGCCAAAAAGTCATCCAGCGCCGCCTGCGCGGTCTGTACTTCCGCATTGTCGGCCCCCAGCGTATTGCCGGCGGTGGTGATGACGTTTGCCGCCGTATTGGCCCGGGCGGTCAGTTCCTCGCTGAGGTTGTAGCCGTTGTCGGCAGACACGCCCACCGTGAACCACTGCCGGGCCGTGTTGTATTTGCTGCGCACCTTGGCGCCGCCAAAGCCTGCAAAGGCCGCCAGCATCACCACGATGCTCAACGCCAGGGCCACGGCCTGCCGGGTGAGGGCGGCGGGCAGTTTTGCTTCCAGCCCGGCCAGCTTCTGCTGCAGCGGGGTCAGCTGCACGGTCTGCTCCGGGCTGGCCTTTTCGCGGTAGCTGCCCGCGTCAAAACCGCCGGGGGTGCCGGTCTGCTTGGGGTTAAAATCTGCGTTTGCCATTTCAGCTCCGGATCTCCATCATTTTGGATTTCAGTTCGTCCTCGATACGGGTCAGTTCCTGCTCGGCGGCAGCGCGCTTTGCGCGGCCCTCGGTCTGGATCTTGTTCAGCTCGTCCAGCGTCTCGATCAGGCTCTTGTTGGTCTGCTGCAGGGTTTCGATGTCCACCACGCCGCGCTGGGACTCCTTGGCCGTCTCGATGGTGCCCAGCTTGAGCGCCTCGGCGTTCTTCTTGAGCAGGTCGTTGGTCATGTCGGTGACGGCACGCTCGGCCTGCATGGCCTGCTGGCTGTGGGCCAGGCCCAGGGCCAGCACCATCTGGTTCTTCCACAGGGGGATGGTGTTCACGATGGTGGACTGGATCTTCTCGGCCATCATGGTGTTGTTGTTCTGCAGCAGGCGGATCTGGGGGCCCATCTGCAGGCTGATGTTGCGGGTAAGCTCCAGATCGTACAGCTTCTTTTCAAAGCGCTCGCACTGGTCGGCCAGGTCGCGGGCCGCCTGGGCGTCCTCCGGCAGGCCGGAGGCCTTGGCCTTGTCCATGGCCTGCTGCAGCTTCCCTGCACGCACCTCGGCCAGCTTCTTTTTACCGGCCAGAATGTACATGCTGAGCTCCTTGAAGTAGGCCATGTTCAGGTCATACATCTTGTCCAGCATGGCGATGTCTTTGAGCAGCTGCACCTGATGGGCCTCCAGCATGCCCTGGATATTCTCCACGTTGGTCTCGGCCTTGTTGTACTTGGTCTTGAGGGCGTCGAGCTGGTCGCCCTTTTTCTTGAAGAAGCCCAGAATGCCCTTCTGCTGCTCTTCGCCTGCGTCAAAGCTCTTCAGCTCGCCGATCAGGTCGGTGATCATATTGCCCACTTCGCCCAGGTCCTTGGTGGACACCTTGGAAAGAGCTGCTTCGGAGAAGTCACCGATCTTCTTCTGGCAGGCGGAGCCGTACTGCAGCACCTGCTGGCTGTTGGTGATGTCGATCTTCTCCGCGAACTGATCCACCATGGCCTGCTCTTCCGGGCTGAGCTTGACCTGTGCCTCGGGGGCAGCGGCGGGTTCCGGCTGTTTGGGCTGGGCCTGCTCCTGTGCCGGAGCCGGGTCCAGCGTCAGGGTAGGCACAGCGGGTGCGTCGAGGTCAAAGTTGAACGTGTTGTCTGCCATAGGAGATTCCTTCCTTTCCAGTATATCCGTTTATTTACTCAGTCCCTGCCCTTTAAGCATGTTCTGCAGCACGGTCAGGTCTGCCGACAGGTCCATGCTTTCTGCGGCGTACAGTGCATCCAGCTGGTTTTCAAAGGCCGTAGCAATGGAGGACGCATTGTGCTCCACCTCGGCACGGATGGCGGCGGCGTTCTCGCCGCGCACCCCCTGCCGGGCCAGCTGCGCATACTGCTGCAGCACATTCACGGCGTCCGGCAGATAGTAGTTGGCAAAGCGGCGCACCTGCTTTGCCTTGGCGGGGTTGGCCTCCACCACTTCCACAATGGAGCGTCCGGCTTTTTCCATGCGGGTCATGGCGGCGGACAGCTGCGGGTCGGGCAGGGATTCGTTCAGGCTGTGCAGAGTGTCCAGCTTCTGCTGGATGTCTGCCAGCATGGCGTCCACGTCCTCCACACCCGTGTGGAAGGGCACCTCGGTTTCCACCACACGGGGCGGGCAGACCTTTTTGGCCGCCAGGAATGCCGCCGCAGCGGCTGCCAGCGCCGCCGCAAGGGCCCACAGCCGGTACACCGGCAGCACCGCGCACAGCACCACGAACACCAGCGCCGCCGCGTAGTACGGCAGGACACTGGGCTTCCGGGTGCGGATGATCTTGCTCATGGTCGTTCTCCTTTTCCGGGGCAGGTGCCCCTTATAGTACCCATAATACAACCCTTTGCGAAAAACGCAAGCGGATTCATGAAGAATTTACAGCTTGGCAATTATTTGGCGATCCAGTCTGCCAGCGCCGTGCCCCACACCTGCCGCAGCATCTCCGGGCGGCAGGCCGCATTGGCCGGGCTGGTGCTGGGCAGTTTGACCGCCGCAAGGCCGGTGACCGGCTGCAGATACTTTGTATAAATGCGATAGGCCGTGGCCCCGTTGCAGAACACCGCCTCAATGGGCACCTTCTGCAGCAGAGCGGCGATGTCGTTGGGCACCACGTCCCGGATGGATGCATCCGACGCCCCGGTGATGGTGCAGCTTTCCAGCGTGTCCCACAGGGCCAACCCATGGCGCAGGATGATCTGCTTTTTTGCTTCGATGTCCTCCCGCTTCGGCACCGGCTCCCCGGTCAGGGCGGCCATCATCGGCCAGAAGCGGTTCTGCGGGTGGCCGTAATAAAAGGCCATCTCCCGGCTTTTAGGGCTGGGCCAGGTGCCCAGGATCAGCGCCCGGCTATGCTCATTGTACACCGGCGCAAAGCTCATTGGCCGCCTGCGCTTTCGATCTGTGCCCAGGCCGAGCCCAGGTCCCGGCCAGAGGGCTCCGCTTTCGGGCCATCAAACCAGAGTTCCTCAATCAGCGCCGCAAGGCCGTCCTCCCGCACATCACCGATGACCCGGTCAGCAGCGGCCTTTGCATCCTCGGTTCCATTGTCCATGCACACGCCCAGGCCGGCCGTGCGCAGCATGCTCAGGTCGTTGGCCGAGTCTCCCGCCGCCACCGTCTCTTCCAGCGGCAGGTCCAGCCGGGCACACAGGTCGGCCAGGCCCACGCCCTTGTCCATGCCGCCGCGCACGATGTCGTAAAAGCAGTAGCCGTCGGCGTTTTTCGCGCCCACCTGCATCCAGTTCAGGTTCAGATGGCCATATTTTTCCATGAAGTCTGCTACATGTTCCGGCGGCACCGCGGCAAACGCCGAATGAGGCATGTCGATGAGGTGCCGGTCCTGGTCCTCGCCGTCCACGCAGGTCAGGCCGCTGCTGCCCATCTTTGCGTAGTTGTTGCGCAGGGCCTCGTACTCACAGTACACATAGCAGGCATCCCGGAAATTGAACTGCAGCGGGTAGTTGTAATCCTCGCAGAAATCCACCAGCGCGTACATTTCCTCGTTGGTGAGGGGGTGTTCCGCCACCACGGTGCCCTTGGCATCGGTCACGCAGGCACCGTTGCAGGTAACGATGTAATCCGGCCGGATGCCGCCCAGCTGCTCCCTGTGCACGCAGGGGTATGCGCGGCCGGTGCTCAGCGCAAATTTCACCCCGGCGGCCTGCAGTTTTTTCACGGCCTTTACCACCGCCGGGCGGGGTTTCGGCTCCCCAAAGGGCACCAGTGTATTATCAAAATCACTTACCAGAAGTTTGTATTGCATTCTTTTCTCCTTCGCGGGTCACTGTTTTCTACCAGTATACCACAAATCGGCCCGCCGTGGGGACTTTTGGCATACAAAAAACGGGAGCCGTCTCTCCCATGAGACAGCTCCCGCTTTTTGTGTTACAGTACCTCGCCCCGGAACAGTCCTTCCAGAGTAGGCATCCAGCCGTCGGCCGTGCGCTGGGCCAGGCCGTTTTCCACCGCCTTATCCAGCAGGGTGGAAAATTCCTGCGGCAGTTCCTGCCCGAACCGCTCCCGGAACAGCGGCTCCACCACGCCGTCGTTCAGCTTCATGCGGCCCCGCAGGTAGCGCAGCATCAGCGCGTTCTCGTCCAGCTGCGCGGCCTGCGCCGTGAGCTTTTCAAAGTCACCGGAATTTTTGATGTAAAGCTTGAGGTTGTTGGTGTTGCGCACGGCATAGCCGTCGTACACCGAACCGCCGTTGACGCCCATGCCGATGACGTCATCCCCGTTCCACTCCATGGCACGGGCGCGGTACTCATAGCCGGGGCGGGCAAAGCACCCGGCAGCATACATCTTGTAGCCGTTCTTCGGCAGGTACTCGCAGGCATAGCGGAACATCTCGAACCGCTCCGCCGCGTTGGGCATACCCTCGGCGTCGGTCACGGCCAGCGGCTCTGCCGTGATGTGCCCGGCCTGCATGATGACCGCCGCGTGCAGGCTGTTGTGCCAGCTCTGCATCGTCTGCCCCGGGATGCCGTAGTTCAGGGTCAGGCCCACATTGTTCAGGTGGAACTTTGCCAGAAACAGCATGGCGTTGCGGATATGCTGCGCGTTGTGGGTGCAGCCCAGCGCCTTCAGCTCGGCGTCGTTGTCCGAGCGCATCATCAGTTCGGTGCGGTTGGGGTGGCCGGACGCGATGCCCGTGAGGGACGGCGTGCCGATGGTGACGGGCAGCGAGTCGTAGCTGACCTCTGCCCCCTGCGCCACCGGCAGATGGGTGCGCACCGTGCGCAGCACATCGCCCAGCAAGTCCGGGGCCATCACGCTGGCGCTGCCGCCGCTGAGGTGCACGGCCCGGATCTCGTAACCGTCCAGTTCTCCCTCATAGGAGAGCACCTCCCGCTTGAGGGCGTCCATATAGGCGTTTTTTTCCGCATTGGAGCCCACCGCGTTGAAGTGCGCGAGGTAGTTTTCCGGGCGGATGCAGTAAGGGATGTGCAGGTCAAGCACGAGCGGTTTTGCCATGGTGATGCTCCTTGTCGTTTTTTATAAAGTATACACGCATTCATGCAAAAGGGGAAGCCCTGTAACGGGGCTTCCCCAGAGAAGAAGAAAAAGAAACGCGTCAGAAGAGATCAGTGGTGACCGCCGGGGCCGCCGGGGCCGCCTGCGGGTGCCTCCATGGCCTCCACGGGCTCACCCAGGAACTTCTTGTCGGAAGCCACCTGATGGCCTGCGGTCCAGCCGTGGGTCATGGCCATACCGACCGAGTTGCCGGCGAACGGAGTGCTGTAGCCAAAGCCGTAACGACCGCCCAGGCAGTTGCCAGCCACATACAGGCCCTCGATGGGCTCCCAGTCCTTGTTCAGGACGTTCTGGGTCTCGTCGGTGATGACACCGCTCATGGTGACCATCATCGGGTTGGAGGAGTGGCCGGTGGAGCTGGTGCCGCCGAAGAACGGAGCGGTGTCGATGGGCACCATGTACGGTGCATCCTTGCCGTAGTCGCTGTCCACGCCTGCATAGCACAGCTCGTTGTAGTGTGCGATGCTGTCCAGGAAGTTCTGCTTGGCAGCGCCCTTGTAGCCCAGCAGATCTGCCAGCTCATCCAGAGTGTCGGCACGGTAGATGGTACCGGCCATCTGGGTGCGCTCGGCCAGGTTTGCAATGGTGATGGTGTTGGCCTGACCGGACACGGTGTTGTTCATGTCCTGCTCGATCTTATCCCAGTAGTCCTGCATGCCAAAGTTGGGTGCGCCGTGGTCCAGCGGAGCAGCCTTCAGGGTCTTGGCCCAGTTGGCGTCGGTGACGTAGCAGGCCAGACCGGCGGGCTGACGCAGGCAGGTGGCCTGCATCTGCGCAATGGCGCCCTCGTTCATGAAGCGCTTGCCGCGGCTGTTCAGCATCAGCATGGGAGCGGTGCCCCAGGGGCCGGAAGCGCCGCCGCCGATGGCCATCCAGCCACGGGGGGTGGGCTCGATCATGCCGCCTGCCCAGCAGGCCATCTTGTGGCCCTGGCCGTTGCGGGTGCCTGCAGAGGCCCAGCTGTCAGCGGTCGCGCCGCTGCGCTCAGCCCACTCCATGCCCTCGTTCAGCAGCGCCCAGCACATCTCGGGGTTGCCGATGAAGTCGCCTGCGCACAGGATGACGCCCTTGTTGCAGTTGTAGCGGTAGTAGGTGCCGTCTGCGCCCTTAGCGTACACGCCGGTGACCTTGCCGCTGTCGTCCTGGATGAGCTTGATGCCCTCGCGCTCAAAGTCCCAGGCACAGTTGGGGGTCTCCTGCACATACTTGACGATGTACTTGTGGATGTACTCGATATTGTTGCCCTGATAGCCGTAGAACTGGGCATTGCAGGGCCAAGTCAGATAACCGCCGCAGCTGATGGGGTAGCTGGCCTTGTGCTGGCCGTAAGCTGCCTGGGTGTTGCACAGCGGGTACTGGAACATATCGCTCATGTCGTAGTGACCGGCACCGCCTGCGGGCTCGCCGTCCACCCACTGGTCGCCGGTCTTGCCGTCGCCGGTGGCCTTGGGCACGATGACAGCGGTATCGGCCAGATACACATCGCTGTCGTTGGCCTTGCGCTCTTCCTCATAGGAGTCGTAAATCTCCTCATAGCGGTCGAACATCTGGCCGGAATACTGCACGAAGTTCTTGATGATCTCGGGGTTCACACGGCCTGCGGCACGCTTGCAGAACTCGGAGGTGATGGCACCGGTGTCATAGGGGCCATAGCCGCGCTCGATCAGCAGCTTGGAGTTGACGTGGCCGATGTCCTCGCCGTACCAGCCGCCCATGTTGGTGCCGGTGCCGTCCAGGTCCACAAAGTTGCCCCAGGGCTGCTTTTCAATGACCGCCACGGTAGCGCCCTCATCCACAGCACCAAAGGCTGCGCCGACGCCGGCATGGCCGCCGCCCACGATGACCACATCATAGGTGCCTGCATCCTCGTACTTGTCGGGGTCAGCCGGAGCCTCACCCAGCCAGTCGCCGGGGCCGCAGTAGCCGGGCACACGGCCGGTCACTTCGGTCGTCTCAGGCTTTTCCACCTCAGTGCCGGTAGCCTGTGCGATACAGTCGGCTACGCACTCCTGGATGGCGCCCACGGAGGCCACCAGCGTGCAGCTGGTCACAGCGTCCACATCGGCGCTCTGGCCCTCCACGATGGCCTTGGCCATGGCAGTCTTTTTGTCGTCGGTCAGCAGGTCCTGCTCACCGGAGGAAGTGATCTCGCAGGCGGTGATGCTGTTGGCATCAAAGGTCATGGAGACACCGATCTCGGAGTAGGAGATGGTCTTGGAGGCAGAATAGGTGCCCGGGGTGTACTTGTCCTCGGCGGCTGCGGTGCTGCCGGAGGATGCGGCGGTGCTGCTGGAGCTGCAGCCTGCCAGCAGACCCAGCGCAGCGGCACCGCTGCCAGCGGCAGCAATGTTGCGCAGGAAGCTGCGGCGAGAGATCTTGCTCTTCATTTGGTTACCTCTTTTCTTCTTTTGCACCGGTCTTGTGTAGGCCCGGCGCTCTTGTTACAAGTTTAACAGGTTTCGGCAAAGATTTGAAATACCAATAATTTGCCCGCTTATAACTTAGACGCATAAGGCGGTTGAGTTTGCACAAGAAATTTGTTATACTCTTGGCAAGGTTCCACAATTTTTGATGCAGGCAGGAGAAAAAGCGTATGACATTGCAGCAGATCATGTACTTTCAGCGGGTAGCCTGCTCCGGCAGCTTTACCAAGGCAGCGCGGGCCTGCTTTGTGTCCCAGACAGCCATCAGCCGCCAGATCAGCGCCCTGGAAGAGGAGCTGCATGTCACCCTGCTGGAGCGCGACACAGCCCATGTCAAGCTGACGCTGGCCGGGGAGTATTTCTTCCAGCAGGTCAACGAGCTCACGGCCCGGCTGGAAGAGGTCGTGACCCGGACCCAGACCATCGCCCAGGAGCAGCAGACCCACCTGACCCTGGGCATCCCCACCATCCTGGAGCAGCACGCCATCTCCCAATTGCTCCGTCAGTACCACAGCCTGCACCCGGAAGTGCAGCTTTCCACCGTGGCCGGCTCCCGGCAGCAGCTGGTCAGCCAGCTGGTGGACCGGAAGATCGACCTGCTGGTCGCCATGGATTTTGACCTGCCCGATCTGGGGGGGCTGGACAGCATCATCCTGCAGCAGGTGCACGCCACCTGGCTGCTGCCGACCGGCCACCCCCTTGCCGGAGCGGAGAAGATCGCGCCGCAGCAGCTGCAGGGCGAAACGCTGATCCTGACTCAAGAGGACCCCCAGGGCAACACCGAGGAGCTGCTGCGCCAGTACTACAATCAGCTGGGTCTGAAAGGAAACCCGGTCCTTCACACCCGGACGCTGGAGGAGCTATTCCTGCTGGCCAGCGCCGGGGTGGGCATCGGCCTGCTGCCCTCTTCCGTGCCCGGCTACCTGCGCCCGGACCTGTGCAGCGTGCCCATCGACGGCCCGCAGTGGAGCTTCAGCTTTCTGCTCATTTCCCGCCGGGAACGCAGCCGCGCCAGCGTGCGCGCCATGTTTGAACTGGCAGAACATTTATAAGGTAAAAATTCCCCGGTCCGCCTGCAGCGTGGACCGGGGGATCCTTTTGCCGTAAAACACAACAAAAAAGCGTTCTGAGAAACCTCAGAACGCTTGGTGGTTGCGGGGGCCGGATTTGAACCAACGACCTTCGGGTTATGAGCCCGACGAGCTACCAGACTGCTCCACCCCGCGATATTTACTTTTCGCTCATCAGCTGTTCGCTGACTGCTCAAGTATAATACCACAGGGCAGGAACAATGTCAACCCCTTTTTTCCAAAAATTTTGAATTTTGTGCAGGAGGGGCTTGCCGCCCTTACTTCCTCCGCTTTTTGTGCCAGACGGCAAAGCCTGCGGCGGCGGCCGCGACCACCAGCACCACCGGCCAGGCACCGGCCAGCCAGACGGCCAGCTGCTGCAGGCCGTTTACAAAATTGGACCAGCCCTGTGCAAAGGCTGCCCCGACGCTGCCCAGGAAGCTCTCATCGGTGGGGGTGTAGTTCTGCACCTCGCTCAGGTTGACGTACACGGTGCACTGCTGCACCTGATTGCTGTACCAGTCCAGCTGGCTCTGCCAGCTCTCGATCTGGGACTGCACGTCGGTCAGGCTGGTCTCGATCTGCAGCAGGTCGGACAGATTGTCGGCCTGGGCCTGCAGCTCCTGCAGACGGGTGCGCTGGGCTTCCAGATTGGCCAGCCGCGTTTCCACGTCCATGTACTGGGTGGTCACATCGTCGGCCTGCTGGCTCTTGTAGGTCACATTGCCCGCCTGCGCCACAGCATCCAGAAAGCTCTGGTAATTTTCTTCCGGCACACGGAAGGTCAGGTTGACGCTGCGGCTGGACCCGACGTCTGAATATTCACTGCTGGATTCCAGATACCCGCCTGCGTCATTCAGGGCAGCATCCAGTGCCGCGCGGGCCGTGTCGTAGTCCTTGCTTTCCAGGGTCAGGTTGGCGGTGTAGATGATCTTGGGGCTGGTGCTGGCCTGCCGGTCCTCGGCGGCAGCAGCGTCGTTCTCAGAAAGGACATCTGTACCCACATTCATGCGGTCCGTCGCACCGGCGTCCAGACTGTAGGTAGCCGCTTCCGGGGCGTCCACCATGGCCTGCTGGGTGGTAAAGCCACCTGCGGTGGAAGCTGCGGAACTATTGGCCGAATACAGAGCCATGTTGCTGCTCTTTGCACCGATGTCCAGCATTCCGGTGCCCAGCACGTTGTAGCCCACCACGCACACGGCCAGACAGGCGGCCAGCGCGCCCACCTGCTTTGCAGGGAAATGGATGAGCTTTGCCTTTTTGGGCAGTTCCTGCGGGCGCACGACAGCCGTGTTGTCTGCCTGCGCCGGCATCATCGGGCGGTTCTTTTCCTCTTCGGGCAGGGTGTCGGCCATGGCCAGCAGCTTTGCCTTCAGATGTTCCGGGGCGTGGAGGTCATCCGCCTCCATCTTGTACTCATACCACCTCATCTTCGATCTCCTCCTTCAGCATCGTCTGTAACTGTGCCCTCGCCCGCCGCAGCCAGCTCAACACCGTGTTGGTGGGCACCTTCAGCATCCGGCCGATCTCCGCCGTGGTGTACCCTTCATAATAGTGTAAGTAAATGGCGTTGCGGTAATTCTCCGGCAGGGCCTTCACTGCATCCAGCACACTGCCGTCCTCCATCTGTTCCGGTGCGGGCAGGTTCTCGTCCAGTTCGGTATCCTTCTGGTGCGCCGCACGGGTCAGGTCCCGGCAGCGGTTGATGGCCACCCGCAGCAGCCACGCCTTGAGATGCTCCTCACTCTCAAAGCAGCCCTCGTAATGCAGGAGCTTTTCAAATACATCCTGCACCACATCCTCGGCATCGGCTGTGCATCGGCAATTGTGCACGGCCGCGCGGTAAACGGCGTCGCTGTATCGCTGCACTGCCAGCGCGAACACTTCGTTTTTGGTCAGCTGTCCCATTGTTCAAACTCTCCTTTGACGCCCTCAACGGGCACAGTGGAAATACTTTCCACGGGGACATTTCACTCAAGAAACGGTTGAGCAGTCCCGATTATTGCGTATCATTCACAAACGTGCAACAAAACTTTTTTCACCCCGCCGCAGCGGCGTATCGGTTTTAGTATACCATGAACCCCTGCAAAACAAAAGAGGGAGCCGCCGCGCCTGCGGCAGTTCCCTCGCTGCTTCATTCTTTTTCCGGCCGGTCAGCGGCGATAGACCCGCTGCAGCAGCGCCACCCGCTCTGCCAGAAAGGTCTCGGCCCTGGGGTGGGTCAGCCAGCACTTGCCCGCCGGGCTGCCCACCAGCCGCCGCCCCAGGGCTGCCGGGTCAGCGTCGATGGCCTCCACATCCTGCACGGTCAGCTGCAAAGTGAGTGCCGCCGGAACATCCGGCAGCGGCGGCAGCGGATCCTCCCACACAAAGGGCGGCAGCAATTGCAGCGCCGTCACGCTGCGGGTGCACTCCTCGGTGAGCAGCAGCGCCGCCGGGGCACCGTCGGCTGCCACCTGCAGGCTGCTGTACAGCACCTGCATCTGCACCGCCGCCTGCAGGCGGACAAAGCCCTCCCCTGCCTGCGGCGCAAGGCGCAGATACTCCCGCGCTTCTTCCGGGTAGATCCGGCGCGCCGGGGCCTGCAGGCTGGCATACAGGGCAGGCAGCGCAAAGCAGCCCGCCTTATCCAGAGCCTGCTGCACCAGCAGATAGAATTCGGTCAGCGGATGTGCCGGGTCCGGCTGTGCCATGCCGAAATCCGGCCGTGAAACGTGTCCTCCGCCCATACAGTCTCACTTCCGTTCTCTCCCCTCCACAGCCAATTGTAAACCCTGTACAAACTTTTCTGTTGACCATTTGTCCGTTCACAGGCTATACTCTTGCACAGAACTGCCTTGCAAATTTTTACAGAGGGGAATTTTACTATGAAAAATCAAAAAATCACCACTTACCAGATGGCCGTTACTGCGGTGATGGCCGCCGTGCTGTGCGTACTCGGCCCGCTGACCGTGCCCATCGGAGCCATTCCCATCTCGCTGGCAAACTTTGTCATCTGCCTGACCGCCTGGCTGCTGGGCCCCAAGTTCGGCACCCTGAGTGTCGTCATTTATCTGGCCATCGGCCTGATCGGCGTTCCGGTGTTCTCCGGCTACGGTGCCGGTCTGGCCAAGGTGGCAGGCCCCACCGGCGGCTATCTGGTGGGCTACCTGCTGCTGGCTTTCATCGGCGGCCTGTTCATTGAAAAAAGCAATGGCCAGCCGGTGATCTCCGCCGTGGGTCTGGTGCTGGGCGATGTCGCCTGCTACGTCCTGGGTACCGCCTGGTTCGTGTTCCAGATGCAGTGCGACCTTGGCTATGCACTGGCTGTGTGCGTGTATCCCTTCATCGTGCTGGATCTGGCCAAGATCGTGGTATCCTGCATTTACCCTGTGGAGCAGCCCTGCGAAGTGTACACGGACAGCGCCCGGGTAAGGGAAGACCGGGGCGCTGTCCTGATGCTTCTGGCAGCAAGAGCCCCGGAAAGCACGGAGATCAAAGCCCTGTGCAAGCAGTATGGGGCCATGGATGGCAGCCGTTTTGCCCCGATAGAAGGGGAGAAGTGCATCATGTGCGGACTATGCGCCAGGGCGTGCGCGAGCCTTGGAACGGGAGCCATCTCTACCGTCATGCGCGGAACTTCCAAGAAGATATCCACGCCTTACGACGAACCCAGCAGCGCGTGCATCGGCTGCTTAAGCTGCGCGAAGATCTGTCCCACCAGAGCCATTGATTTTGCGGAGGATGAGAAGAAGCGGAGCATCTGGGGACGGGAGTTTGAACTGATCCGCTGCAAGGAATGCGGCGCGCCCATAGGCACAAAGGAAGAGATCGAATACGCGGCAATGCGCTGCGGCGAAGAACCGACGTATCTCTGCCCGGACTGCAGGAAAAAGAAGATGGCAGACGTGATGGCGCACGCTTATGGCGTGGAATAGACTTAAAACAGAAAATGACGCTTGAAAGAAGGAACGCAATGTGAAAGACCAGTATGGACGAACCATAGATTATATTCGAATATCGGTGACGGACCGCTGCAATCTGAGATGTGTCTACTGCATGCCCGAGGAAGGCGTAGAGCAGGTGGCGCATGAAGAGATCCTAACCTATCAGGAGATTGTAAGAATTGCCAGGCTGTGCGCCCGGATGGGGATATCGAAAGTAAAATTGACTGGCGGAGAGCCGCTGGTACGCAAGGGCCTCTACAGCCTGGTGAGAGATCTGAAGAGATGCGAAGGCATCGAGCAGGTGACGCTGACGACCAATGGCGTAGAATTAAAAAGCCAGATGGAGGAACTTGCCAAAGCAGGGCTGGATGCTGTCAATATCAGCCTGGATACGCTGGACGCGGGCATGTATGCCTCTGTCACGCGCCGGGATATGCTTGATCAGGCACTGGAAGGACTTAAGGAAGCGCTTCGGTATCCACAGGTCAAGGTCAAGATCAACTGCGTTCCTATGAGAAATGTCAATGAAGGACAGTGGACGACACTGGCAGGGCTCTCCAGGGATCTGCCGGTGGACGTGCGCTTCATCGAGCTCATGCCCATCGGAGAGGGCCGCGGCCTGGAGGGCGTGTCCCCGGACGAGGCCCTTGCCCGGCTGCGGGCGGTCTGGCCGGATCTGCACCCCACGGACGAGCGCCGGGGCAACGGCCCCGCTCAATACTACGCCGCCGCCGCCCTGAAGGGGCGCATCGGCTTCATCAGCGCTGTGAGCCACGCCTTCTGCGCCGCCTGCAACCGGGTCCGCCTCACCAGCACCGGGGTGCTGAAGCCCTGCCTGTGCTACGAGGAGGGGACCGATCTGCGCTCCCTTCTGCGGGGGGGCTGCACCGACGAGGCGCTGGCCCGTGCCATGGCCGGGGCCATCCGGGGCAAGCCTCCGGCCCACTGCTTCGCCCGGGAGGAGGGCGTCACCGAGCGCCGCGCCATGTTCCAGATAGGAGGATAAACCATGGGAAAGGTTCGAGCCGTCTGCGTCAGCGACGTACGCGGCGTACAGAAGAAGAACGTGGAGCGCGCCTGGTTCGCCACAGAGCACGGCATCCAGGGGGACGCCCACGCCGGGAACTGGCACCGGCAGGTCTCCCTGCTCAGCCAGGAGAGGAT
>OGXL01001942.1_pt1 | contig 16201 bp, 10 predicted proteins | sample 1576311 | NCBI WGS metagenome assembly OGXL01 (sample SAMEA3541564, study PRJEB24748) | human gut metagenome | biome: human gut; feature: human-associated habitat; material: faeces | place: China | collected 2012 | reverse complement strand
AGATCATCGCAAAATATTTCAGGGCAGCCTTGATAGCATCTTCTTTCTCTTTCGGGCATTGTGGAACTCTTGCATTTTCTGATTTTGGAAGATTATAGTTTTCTCCCACTTCAATTCCACATTTGCGTTTTACCTGAGAAATATATAAACTTGAAACCTTCAAGCCAAATTCTTTCAGCACATAATCTTTGATTTCCTGATAGGTTGCTTTCAACTCGGCACTGGTGGCATCCAGCTCGTCCAGGTCTAAGTCGATCTCTATCGTGTCATCTGGTTTTTGTTGGGACAAAAGAACAACCGTCTCCACATGCTCCGTATGAGGAAACAAATCAAATGGCTGACATGCCATAACCTTATATCCCCCCTTAACCAGCACCTTTATATCCCTTGCCTGTGTATCAGGTCCGCATGAAATGTACACAATTCTGTCTGGCTTAATCTTAAGAAGAGAATTAAGAAATTCCGGTGTGCTTCCGCTTCTTGGCGGATCCATGATAACAACATCTGCCTTTGCATTTTTCGCATACTCAACAAGAAAATCTCCTGCATCAGCATTAACAAATGTGACATTCTTTATATTGTTAATTGAAGCATTTATCTTAGCATCTGATACAGCTTCTGAATTAAGCTCAACTCCTATAACTTTGCCAGCCTTTTTTGAGGCGACTATTCCAATAGTACCAATTCCGCAATATGCATCAATTACAGTGTCATTTTTTGATATATCAGCAAGCTGGATTGCCTTTTTGTACAGCTTTTCAGTCTGCTGGTGGTTAATCTGATAGAATGATGTCGGGCTTATTCTGAATCTGCAGCCACACAACACATCCTCGATATAACCTTTTCCCTTAAGAACAATATTTCTCTTTCCAAGCACCATGCTTGTGCGCCTGTCATTAATATTCTGCACAATTGTAGTAATTTCCGGATGCTTCTCACATAATGCCTTAAGAAAATTGTTCTTTGATGGAAATGCGACTCCTGCTGTAACAATAACAAGCATAATCTCCTTTGTCGAAAATCCTTTTCTTAAAAGAATGTGTCGGATCATTCCCTTTCCCGCATCTTCGTCATATGGCTGATATTTAAATGAAGCTATTAGTCCTTTAACATCCTTAATAATGTCTGTACACTGCGAATCTTCAATCATACAATCTGAAGTGTCAACTATTCTGTGGCTGTTTTCCTCGTAAGTTCCTGCTATAACATTCCTTGAATCATCAAGTCCCACAACTGCATGAACTTTATTGCGGTAATGTATCGGTCTGTACATTCCAACAATATCATCAACTTTTACATATCCGCCAAAAAGTTGTTCAATGTACTTCTGCTTAACTGCAAGCTCATTGTCGTATTTCATTCCGGCATAATCACAACCACCACATTTTTCCGAAAATGCGCAGTGAATCTGTCTTTTTTTTTCGTCATATCTATTCGTCATAAAATATTTAACTCCTCATCTCACATCATGCTTGTAGCTCATACTCAAGATTATCGTTATGTCTTGCCTTAGCTACTCGCACAAAAGGGCAACCGCCCATACAAGCAGTTGCCCTTAACATCAGTCTTTGTTAATTATAATGAAGTATTCTCGTCTGTACTTCCAAGAATCTTAACCTTACCTTCGTAGAATTCTTTAACTGCGATTGATAATGGCTTGTCTTTCTCTGAACATCTTACAAGAGGAGTTCCAACCTGAAGCTTTCTCTCATCTTCCTTAGAGATTCTCTTCTCCTCAACCTTATCCTTGTCCTTTTCTTTCTCTTTTTCCTTGTTGCTTGCTTCAATTCTTGCCTTGGCAATCTTCTCCTCAACGCTTCTTGCATCGATGATTTCCTTAGCTCTGTTAGCAGTTGCCTTAACAATTGAATATCTGCTCTGTACTAAAGGCTGCTCGCCCTCTTCAACCTCACTGTTAATTACAGCCATTAATTCAGTATACGATGGATGTATCATTATATTATTCTCCTTTCGAATAAACCTTTAATTCTTCTTTAATATTATTAATCAGTCCAAGATTATACTTAGCTTTCATCTTCTCAGATAACACAATATCATGAATACGGCCGACACATAAATCAACTTCATCATTGATAACTATGTAATCATAATCCTCAACACCTTCTGCTTCCTCTGCTGCTCTTGAAAGACGGGCTTTGATTGTCGCCTCATCTTCTGTTCCTCTGCCACGGAGTCTGTTCTCAAGTTCTGCCGCAGATGGTGGTGTTATAAACATAAGCACTGCATCTGGAAACATTCTCTTAATATTCATAGCACCCTGTATCTCAATCTCAAGAATAACATTGTTGCCCTTATCAAGCTGTTCTTCAACATATGCTTTAGGTGTTCCATAATAATTGCCAACATACTGTGCATGCTCAATCAAAGCATCTTCAGCAATCATCTTCTCGAATTCTTCTACAGTCTTAAAGAAATATTCTCTTCCGTCAGCTTCACCTTCTCTTGGCTTTCTTGTTGTAGCTGATATAGAAAGTGAATACTCATCATGAAGCTCTAAAAGACGCTTCATAACAGTTCCTTTTCCTGCACCAGAAAATCCTGAAATAACTAATAATAGTCCTTTGCTCATATAATTACCTCATTCTGCACATAAAGTGCACAAGTTATTATACCTAACAAGCCCAAAACAATCAAGTAAATTTAATCAAAACCCATTAAAAATATATTGAAAGCTACTCAATGTTCTGAATCTGCTCCCTCACCTTCTCAATCTCAGTCTTTAAGTCAATAGCCGCATTAGATATCTCAATGTCATTAGCCTTAGAAAGAGTTGTGTTAGCCTCTCTGTTCATCTCCTGTGCAATAAAATCCATTTTTCTTCCAATGCCGCCGTCCTCGTTAAGACATTTTCTTGCATGCTCGATATGGCTTCTTAATCTTACAGTTTCTTCGTCAACACATATCTTATCTGCGTATATAATAACCTCTGTTGCAATTCTGCTCTCATCTATAGTAGTATCACCAAGAAGCTCTTTAACCTTACTCTCTAACTTGCTGCGATATTCCTTCATAATCTCAGGACTTCTCTTTTCAACAAATGCAACAAGCTCCTCCATATGGTCGAGTTTTCCTAAAAGGTCTTTCTTAAGATTCTCTCCTTCAAGGATTCTTGTATTAACGAACTGCTCCAGGGCTACCTTCATAGCTTCCTCTATAAAATGCCACAGCTCCTCTTCGTCTTCCTGCACTTCATCCATTGTTATAACCTCCGGAAATCTGGCAAGACCTCCAACAGTCATATCATTTTTAAGATTGTATTTTTCGGACATATTATTAAATATAGCCATATATTCATCAGCTATATTCTGGTTGAACTTAAGATTAACCTGACTTTCTGAATCATCCTCATAATTAATAAATATATCAATCTTGCCTCTTGTTGCATACTTCTTAAGTAAGTCTCTCATTCTGCTCTCAAACACATTAAGCTTCTTAGGCATCTTGATACCTGCCTCAAGATATCTGTGATTAACTGACTTAATCTCAACTGAAATCTTTCTGTTACCTTTAACTATTTCACTCCGGCCAAAGCCTGTCATACTTTTAATCATTGTTTCTATCCTTCCATTCGCATATAATGCCTAGGAAAGTATACCAATTTTTGTGAAAGATAACAAGACTTACAGCGATAAGTATGTTAATATAATGCAATAAGAATGAATATTATTAACTAAAGGAGACATTATGGCATTCGATGGAATTACAATATCCAGTATTGTTAATGAATTAAACAACACAATTAACGGCGGAAGACTTTACAAAATAGCACAGCCTGAAGCCGATGAAATAATGCTTACAATAAAGACACAATCTGGTCAGTACAGACTTGTTTTATCTGCAAATGCATCGCTTCCTCTTGCATATCTTACAGACGATAACAAGCCATCCCCTGCTACTGCACCGAATTTCTGCATGCTTCTTAGAAAACATTTGAACAACGGAAGAATAATATCTATAACACAGCCAAAATTTGAGCGTGTAATTGATATTGAGGCAGAACATTTAAACGAACTCGGTGACCTGTGCAGAAAGCACATAATCGCAGAATTCATGGGTAAGCACAGCAATATAATATTATGTGACGACAATAATACTATATTAGACAGTATCAAGCATATATCAGCACAGACAAGCTCAGTCAGGGAAGTTTTACCTGGAAGACCTTATTTCATTCCTAATACTTCTGACAAGATTAATCCGCTTGAAGCTGACAGAAAGCATTTTGACGAAACAGTATTTACAAAGCCTGTACCTGTTGTCAAGGCGCTGCTTTCAAGCTATACAGGAATAAGCACATGTATAGCAGAAGAGCTTGCATACCGTGCCGGAGTTGATGGTGGGCATCCTGCCAACTGTCTTGATGAGCCTATAAAAGATGCATTATACAACGTATTTGACTCACTTATGTCCGATGTAAGAAATGGTATCTACCACCCCGATATGGTAACTGACAACGGTGTGCCTGCAGAATTTGCCGCTGTGAAGCTTTCTATGTATGACAACCACACAGAATATGATTCGATAAGCAGACTGATTATCGATTATTACAGACAGAAAGAGATTGCAACACGAATCCACCAGAAGTCTGTTGATATAAGAAGAATTGTAACAACACATCTTGAAAGAGCATACAAGAAGCTTGACATTCAGGAAAAGCAGATAAAGGACACTGAGAAAAAAGACAAATACCGTATCTACGGCGAACTTCTTACAACCTACGCTTACAGTATTCCTGCAGGTTCTAAGGAATATGAAGCACTTAATTATTACGATAATACTACAATCAAGATTCCTCTTGATAACACTCTCACACCAATTGAGAATGCTAACAAATATTTTGCAAGATATAACAAGCTTAAAAGAACCTATGAAGCCGGAATCCGTCTTATTCAGGAGATTACTGAAGAAATAAGCTACCTTGAATCTATTATCAATGCAATTGAGATTTCAGTAACAGAGGCTGATCTTGCTAACATTAAGGAAGAGCTTATTGAAACTGGATATATTAAAAGGACTGTTAAAGGAAAGCACAAAATCACAGCCAATAAGCCGATGCATTTTGTATCAAGCGATGGATTTGACATATACGTTGGAAAGAATAACATACAGAATGACGAACTTACCTTCAAGACAGGCAACGGCAATGACTGGTGGTTTCATGCCAAGCAGATGCCAGGCTCTCATGTACTTCTTAAAACAGATGGAAAGGAAGTTCCTGACAGGACATTTGAAGAAGCAGCAAGCCTTGCCGCCTATTACTCTAAAGGCCGTGAGCAGGAAAAAGTTGAAGTCGATTATGTATTAAAGAAAGAAGTTAAAAAGCCTGCCGGTGCCAAACCGGGATTCGTTGTGTATTACACCAACTACTCAATGGTTGCAGACACCGACATTAAAGATATTAAACAGTTATAAAATAATGGCTGAATCAGAATTTAATCATGCGGTGCCCAAAAAAGTCAGACTTTTTTGGGGGCACCGCATAACTCAGCCATTTTCTTATTAACAGGCTTAACAGCCACACATGTAAACGCCAGTATAACTGATGCGCAGTCTGCCACTATCCATGGCATATACTGGATTGCAAGCGAAGATTTACCCGAAACAATAATCATAAGAATTACACTTATAACAACATTTATAACAAATATACCTACCAGCTTTCTCATATCCAGAAGCCCGCTTATCACAAGATATATCAGTATGTATGCAGCCGTCATGCACATGCAGAAGGTTACAAGATACATGAAAAATGCGTTATCAGTCATATCACATAACGATATATCCAGTGTAAGATATCCAAACAGCGCAGGCGGGTTAAATGCATATATTACAGATGGCATTATTGTTACAAGTGCCGGAATACCGATACCTGCCAACATTCCTGCCCTGCCGCTTAATCCCTTGATGATACCTGATTGTATAATTATACAAATAATGGTTGCTAGTAAAAGCATTATCATCCATGACCAGTTAAAGAACATTTTATTGCCAATGTAATATCCGGTAAGATATTCATTAATTGTGATTCTTTGTGAATTACCATTTTTTATAATTTCAGACAATATATTTCTTCTTAAAAAGCCTTCCCACACATATATAACAAGAGCAGGCATAAGAAAAATGACTGCGTTAGTCTGTTTATTTTTGGAAAACATTTTTATGTGTCTGATACCGGAGCTTTTCACCATCATCAGCTCAAGTATTCCCAAAATCACCAACAATATATACAACGCAGGTATTTTATCCATCAGTTGTGCTGTCTCAATCTGTCCTTTTACCACACCATCAATATAGAAAGAATCTATCCATGCGTGCATTGATGATGACGACTCCAATATTCTTGCCATTAAAAGCAATATTCCAGTCATCATATTAAATATAGCAGCAACAGAAGCAATTATACTCGTGTTGCCTATTCTTAAAAGAATTCCTGTAAGTGATACTGCCGTAAATAATGCCGTCAATGAGAAAAATAACTGATATACAACATTAAATCCCGTATAGTAATACAGATTGTATACTGAATTCTGATTTTCAGAAATATTAAGTGAATTATTATTCATTTTACTAATAATATGTCCAAATTCATTATTTCCTACAAGAACAAGTAAAATAAACAGACTCAGAGCCATAAGAACGGCGAGGCTTAAAAGCCTCACCCTTGTAATCTCATCTTTTTTCATAATCCTTCCTTTTCAGGGAAACAATTAATTAACAGATACTTTAACGAATGATTTCTTACCCTTCTTAACAACCACTCCGTCTCCTTCGAACATACTCTTAGGGAACTTAGCTGCTATATCTGCTACCTTCTCTCCATCTACAGAAACACCACCCTGCTGGATAGTTCTTCTGGCCTCTGACTTAGTTGTTGCAAGTCCTGCTCCAAACACAAGATTAATTGCATCAATTTCATCATCTGTAAAGCTGTCTGCTTCAAGCTTTGCTGTAGGCATGTTAGCTGCATCCCCACCAGTAAAGATTGCCTTTGCTGTAGCTTCTGCTTTCTTAGCTTCTTCCTCACCATGAACAAGCTTTGTAAGCTCATAAGCAAGAATCTCCTTAGCCTTGTTAAGCTGAGCACCTTCCCAGCTATCCATCTTGTCAATCTCTTCAAGTGGAAGGAATGTGAGCATACGGATGCATTTAAGAACATCTGCATCATCAACATTTCTCCAGTACTGATAGAAATCGTAAGGACTTGTCTTATCCGGATCAAGCCATACAGCACCTGAAGCTGTCTTACCCATCTTCTTACCCTCTGAGTTAAGAAGAAGTGTGATTGTCATAGCTGAAGCATCCTTATCAAGCTTTCTTCTGATAAGCTCTGTTCCACCTAACATGTTGCTCCACTGGTCATTACCACCAAACTGTAAATTACAGCCGTATTTCTGGTATAACATATAGAAATCGTATGACTGCATAATCATGTAGTTAAACTCAAGGAAACTTAATCCCTTTTCCATTCTCTGCTTGTAGCATTCAGCTCTTAACATGTTATTAACTGAGAAGCATGCTCCAACCTCTCTTAAAAGTTCTACATAGTTAAGATTAAGAAGCCAGTCAGCATTATTAACAAGTAATGCCTTGTCATCTGAGAAATCAATGAATCTTGCCATCTGCTTCTTGAAGCAGTCAACATTGTGCTGAATCTGCTCTGGTGTAAGCATTTTTCTCATATCTGTACGTCCTGATGGATCACCAATCATAGCTGTTCCACCGCCAATAAGTGCGATTGGCTTATTTCCTGCCATCTGGAGTCTCTTCATAAGGCAGAGTGCCATAAAGTGTCCTACATGAAGACTGTCTGCTGTTGGATCAAATCCAATGTAGAATGTAGCCTTTCCATTGTTAATAAGGTCTTTAATAAGTGCTTCATCAGTTACCTGTGCAATAAGACCTCTTGCAACTAATTCGTCATAAAGTGTCATTTTTGTTTCCTCTCTTTTCTTTTTTATTGCTGCTTGCTCTCGCAGCTCATTATCTGCATTGGCCATATAAGACAGAATCTGTGCAAGCACATTCTGGCTTGCATGGCTCATTGCTTACAAAAAAGGCTTCCGCCCTTCTTTAAAAGGACGAAAGCCTGAACTTACGTGTTACCACCTTTATTCATGACAGACTCACATCTGCCACCTCATTAAGTCCACCAACATGGACTTATGCACTATAACGTGTGCTACTCCGGCTGCCCCTACTTGCATATGCTTTCAGTTCGCCGCTCCGGAATGTATTCAGTTACCCTTACCCTTGCGCCTCTCATCAACCGGCTGCTTTCTGTAAGTTCAGTAATAACCTACTTGTTTCCATCAACGCTTTGTAATATTAATTGTGTATTACTTATAACATAATAGAATATTAAAATCAAGCCTCATTCCGAAATAAATGTATCAAATGTACTAGATTGTAACTACTCTCATTGTGTTAGTAAGTCCTCTCTTAGATGAAGGATCAGAAGATGTAGCGATACCAGCAGAAACAATTACTGTATCTCCTTCTTCTACGAATCCAGCATGTTCAGAAACTACTAATGCATGCTCAATAATCTTATCAGTAGAAGCTTCTGTAGCAGTCTTAAGAGGTCTTACACCCCAGTAAATCTGCATCTTTCTAAGGACATTATCATATGGAGAGCATCCGATAATCTCAGCTTCTGGCTTTAACTTAGATGTAAGTCTTGCTGTAAATCCTGAAATTGTAGGACAGATAATAGCCTTAGCTCCAAGGTTATCTGCTGTCTGAACTGCAGCATTACATACAGCGCTTGAAATGCTTCTCTTACTGTGAAGATTAGAATATTCTACTGAATGTCCCTTAATCTCCTGCTCTGTTCTTTCTGCAATCTTAACCATCATCTTAACAGCCTCTAATGGGTACTTTCCATTAGCAGTCTCACCACTAAGCATAACAACATCTGTTCCGTCGTAGATAGCATTAGCAACATCAGTAACTTCAGCTCTTGTAGGTCTTGGATTTCTAATCATAGAATCAAGCATCTGTGTAGCTGTGATAACTGGCTTATACTTAGCATTACACTTCTTGATGATTTCCTTCTGAACGTGTGGAACTTCCTCAGCAGGAATCTCAACACCCATATCTCCACGGGCTACCATGATACCATCAGCAACTCTGATGATTTCATCTATATTAGCAATACCTTCGGCATTCTCAATCTTAGCAATAACTGGAATATCTGCACCATGCTCCCAGAGAAGGTGCTTAATTTCCTCGATACATGCTGCATTTCTTACAAATGAAGCTGCGATAAAATCAAATCCCTGCTCAACACCAAAGATGATATCTTCCTTATCTTTCTCTGTGATGCCTGGAAGTCTGATGCTTACGTTAGGAACGTTAACACCCTTCTTAGAACCAAGCTCACCACCATTAATTACTGTACATTCAATCTCTGTACCTTCAACCTTATCAACCTTAAGCTCAATAAGACCATCATCAATAAGAATAATATTACCTGCAGACACATCTTCTGGAAGTCCTGCATAAGTTACCATATTAATCTTGTCATCTGCTGGCACCTGTCTTGTTGTTAATGTATATTTCTGTCCCTCAACAAGTGTAACCTTCTTGTCATCCTTAACAGCACCTGTTCTGATTTCAGGTCCCTTAGTATCAAGAAGAGTTGCAATAGGGATATTAAGTTCTTCTCTTACACTTTTAATTAAGGCAAATCTTCCTGCCTGCTCCTCATGGTCACCATGAGAAAAATTAAATCTTGCAATATCCATTCCTGCTAACGCAAGATCCTTAATAAGGTTTCTGTCGTTAGTATTAGGACCCATTGTGCAAATAATCTTAGTCTTTTTCATTGTTTCCTCCAAAATAATTAAAATCTTTTCAAACACATACCTACAATATAATAACATATTTGCGTGTCAAATCAACTAAGTTTTTTATTTAACAAGCTTTTTAGGGGGTGGAAGGATACGCAAAGAGAGACAGGGACGGTGTCAGTCTTTCAGGTTTCTTCGTTTAGTGGCAGTAAAAGCCAGTTTTTGCTTCGCTTGAACGCGATTTTTTGAACCGCGCTTCGCAATCACTGGCTTTAACTCCCACACAACTCAGAAAATTCAATTCTGACACCATCCCTGTTTCTCTTTGCTTACACTTCTACCCCGGCTGGTTACTGTTTATCACCAGTTACATGGATGTGGGTATATAAGTGGTCGGAACAGTATTCGTAGTTGCCGACGCATTTTGAGCAGAATCTGAATGTGAGGTTTTCATCGTCAAGTTCTGTCCTTCCGCATACTGCACATCTGTGCTTCGGCACGCCGCGCTTCGCGTGTTGTGCCTGACTATCCTGTGTTCTGCTGTCTGGGGACACAGAACCATATGTGCCAGACTGTGCTGTATTATTCTGCTGCCAATAGTCTTTTCTGGCGTTCTGCTGTGCTTTCTTTGCTGTTCTCATTGCTTTGTCGAAGTTTCTCTGTGTACTGCTCTTTGCCGGGCCTTTCTTATACAGGAAGAAGAATATTATGAAATTCAGCATTGACACAAGCGCCGCCGTTGCGTTGGCATAACACATAATTGCTGATGGTGCAAGGAAACCTGCTGCATACAGGCTGTACCATACATTTCTTGGAAGAAATGGCACAAGATATCCAAATACTATAGTAATTCCGAATATTACGGCATCGAGTATTGCCATCCATTTAATCTTGATTGGGATAATGAAGAATAATAAAACCTCCATATCCGGCTGCTCCATAGCGAATGCCATAAACAGTGCAAGGTTAATATAGTTAGTGCTTAACTTAAAGCTTAATCCCCATATAAGATAGATAATAAGTGATGCAAGTATATTAAGGATAACTCCTGTGAAGAAGTATACATTAAATCTGAACGAGCCCCATATTCTTTCAAGTACCGAACCAATCAGATAGTAGAAATACAGCACAAATACCACAAATATTATGCTGTTAGAAGGAGGTTGTAAGATAAATGTAAAGAGTCTCCATACCTGTCCTTTGAAAATCATAGCAAAATCAAGTGAAAAATATGCGTCATATAATCCATTAAAAAATGTATTCATCACAAATCCTATTGCATAAAGGACAATGATATAAAACATAAGATTCTTAATCGCATACTTAGAGAATTTTTTCTCAAATTTAGCAAACCAGTTCATAAAATGTTCCTTTCAGTCTGACGCATGTTGCAGACTAATAATTCATAATTATATACAAGAAATTATAATAAACAAAACAATATGATGTCAATTAAACTTACTCTTAAGTTCTTAAATTTTAATAAAAATATCTACAATAAATAATTAAAGCTATTTTATTATTTCCTATTAATATTGAAATTTATTCCATTTTACTCTATAATGCATGAGTTGCATAGAAAATGACATATTCTGCGTTTTTTCGCCAAAGTCACTATGTAATGGGTAACTTTTGTATATTTATATTAAGGAGGACAGCTGCAGCTGTATTAGGTTATGAAGAAATTCAAATTAGGTATTGATATTGGATCAACAACTGTAAAAATCGCTGTTTTAGATGATAATAATAATATTTTATTTTCTGATTATGAAAGGCATTTTGCGAATATCCAGGAAACTCTCCAGTCACTTCTTGAAAAGGCAGTGGCAGAACTTGGTGAGTTTGAAGTATATCCTGTTATCACAGGTTCAGGCGGACTTACTCTTGCCAAGCATTTAGAAGTACCATTCACACAGGAGGTAGTAGCCGTGTCTACTGCCCTTCAGGATTATGCTCCACAGTGTGATGTTGCAATCGAGCTTGGTGGTGAGGATGCTAAGATTATCTACTTTACTAACGGTATCGACCAGAGAATGAACGGAATATGTGCCGGTGGTACAGGTTCTTTCATTGACCAGATGGCAACTCTGTTACAGACAGACGCAATGGGACTTAACGAATACGCCAAGAACTATAAGTCAATATACCCTATTGCCGCAAGATGTGGTGTATTTGCCAAGACTGATATCCAGCCTCTTATCAATGAAGGTGCAACTAAGGAAGACCTTTCTGCATCTATATTCCAGGCTGTTGTAAACCAGACAATAAGTGGTCTTGCATGTGGTAAACCAATCCGTGGTAATGTTGCATTCTTAGGCGGACCACTTCATTTCTTATCAGAGTTAAGACAGGCATTTATCCGTACATTAAGCTTAGGTCCGGATGAAATCATTGCTCCTGACCATTCACACTTATTTGCTGCTGTTGGTTCAGCAATGAATTACAGTGAAGATGTATGTGTTCCTGTAGAAGACATTATCGCAAGACTCAAAGGAAAGATTAAGCTTGAGTTCGAGGTTGAACGTATGGAACCTCTTTTTGAGAACCAGTTTGCATATGATGAATTCACAAAGCGTCACAACTCTCATCATGTTAAGACTGCTGATATCGCATCTTACAAGGGCAACTGCTATCTCGGAATCGATGCAGGTTCAACAACAACCAAGGTTGCTTTAGTTGACGAAGACGGTAATCTTCTTTACTCATTCTACTCAAGCAATAACGGTTCACCACTTGCTACAACAATTAAAGCTATTAAAGAGATATATACACTGCTTCCACCAGAAGCTAAGATTGTACAGTCATGTTCAACAGGTTACGGCGAAGCACTTATCAAGTCGGCTCTTATGTTAGATGAGGGCGAAGTTGAGACAGTGTCACATTTCTACGCTGCTGCATTCTTTGACCCTGAAGTAGACTGTATCATCGATATCGGTGGACAGGATATGAAATGTATCAAGATTAAGAATCAGACTGTAGATTCAGTCCAGCTTAACGAAGCATGTTCATCAGGATGTGGTTCATTCATAGAAACATTTGCAAAATCCCTCAACTTCACAGTTCAGGACTTTGCCAAGGCTGCTTTATTTGCGAACCATCCTATTGACTTAGGAACACGTTGTACAGTATTCATGAATTCCAAGGTTAAGCAGGCTCAGAAGGAAGGTGCTGAAGTTGCAGATATCTCTGCCGGACTTGCTTATTCTGTTATTAAAAATGCTTTATACAAGGTTATCAAGATTTCCGACCCTGATGATTTAGGTAAGCATATCGTTGTTCAGGGTGGTACATTCTACAACGACGCTGTTCTTAGAAGTTTTGAGAAAATTACAGGTGTTCAGGCAATCAGACCTGATATCGCTGGTATAATGGGGGCTTTTGGTGCTGCTCTTATAGCAAGAGAAAGATATGACGGTATATCAGAATCATCCATGCTTTCTATAGATAAGATTAACTCTCTTACATATGAAACAAAGCTTACAAGATGTAAGGGATGTACTAACAGTTGTCACCTTACAATCAATAAATTTTCTGGCGGCAGACAGTTTATCACAGGTAACAGATGTGAACGTGGACTTGGTAAAGAGAAGAACAAAGAAAAGCTTCCTAACCTTTTCGATTATAAGTTCCACAGACTCTTTGACTATGAGCCTCTTTCTGAAGAAAAGGCTGTAAGAGGTACTGTAGGTATTCCAAGAGTTCTTAACATGTATGAGAACTATCCGTTCTGGTATACATTTTTCACAAAGCTCGGATACAGAGTTGTACTCTCACCTCAGTCAAGCCACAAGCTTTACGAATTAGGTATTGAATCAATTCCATCTGAGTCAGAGTGTTATCCTGCAAAGCTTGCACATGGTCATATCATGTGGCTTATTAAGCAGGGAGTTAAATTTATCTTCTATCCATGTGTACCTTATGAGCATAACGAATATGAAGGCACTAACAACCATTATAACTGCCCTATCGTTACTTCTTATGCCGAGAACATTAAGAATAATGTAGAAGAACTTAAAACAGAGAATATAGATTTCAGAAATCCTTTCATGTCATTTGAAAGTGAGGAGAAGATATCCAAAAGACTTGTTGAGGAATTCTCATCATACATTCCTGCCGCAGAGATTAAGTCTGCTGTCAAAGCCGGATGGGATGAAATGATGGCTTGCAGACAGGATGTCAGAAATAAAGGTGAAGAAGTAATCGCTTACCTTAACGAAACCGGAAAGCGCGGTATTGTACTTGCCGGCCGCCCTTACCATGTTGACCCTGAAGTAAACCACGGTATTCCTGAACTTATTAATTCATACGGACTTGCTGTACTTACAGAGGACAGTGTTGCACATTTAGGAACAGTTGAAAGACCTCTTATCATTCTTGACCAGTGGATGTACCATTCAAGACTTTACGCTGCTGCTAACTATGTAAAGACTGTAGATAATCTCGACCTTATCCAGCTCAATTCATTTGGATGCGGTCTTGATGCCGTTACTACTGACGCTGTCAACGATATACTTACTAAGTCTGGAAAGATATATACAGTACTTAAGATTGATGAGGTTAATAACCTTGGTGCTGCAAGAATCAGAGTACGTTCACTAATCGCTGCTTTAAGAGTACGTGAACAGAAGAATTACCAGAGAAAGATTCAGTCATCTGCCTACCACAGAGTACAGTTTACTGAAGATATGAGAAAGAATTACACAATTCTCTGCCCTCAGATGTCACCAATACATTTTGACATATTAGGTCCTGCCCTTAATTCATGTGGCTACAATATTGAAGTCCTTGAGAACGATAACAAGTCATCAGTAGATGTAGGTCTTAAATATGTTAATAACGACGCATGCTACCCTTCACTTATGGTAGTCGGACAGATTATGAACGCCCTTCTTTCAGGCAAATACGACCTTTCAAGAACTGCTGTGATTATGTCACAGACAGGTGGTGGATGCCGTGCTTCCAACTATATTGGCTTCATCAGAAGAGCACTTATAAAGGCTGGTATTCCAGATGTTCCTGTAATCTCACTAAGTGCACAGGGACTTGAATCTAATCCGGGCTTCAGCTATGACATACCAATGCTTAAGAAAGCTATGATGGCGGTTGAATATGGTGATATCTTCATGAATGTTGTGTACCGCACAAGACCTTACGAGGCAGTTCCTGGTTCAGTTAATGCACTTCATGAAAAATGGAAGAAGGTCTGCATTGAGCAGCTTACTAAGAATAAGGTTCATATGAAAGAGTTCAATAAGAACCTCCGTGCTATTGTTAAGGATTTTGATAATATTCCGCTTAAGGATATCAAGAAGCCTAGAGTTGGTGTTGTCGGAGAGATTCTTGTTAAGTTCATGCCTGCTGCTAACAACCACATTATTGAGTTACTTGAGGCAGAAGGTGCAGAGGCTGTTATGCCTGACCTTATGGGATTCCTTCTCTACTGCATGCAGAATTCAACATATAAGCATGAATTATTAAAGACACCTAAGAAAGGGGCTATTCTTTCAAGTACACTTATAAAGATACTTGAAACCTTCAGAAAGGCTGGAACCAAGGCACTTGCAGAAAGCAAGAGATTCGATGCTCCATCTAAGATTAGTGAGACAGCCAATTACGCTAAAGACTTCGTATCACTTGGCAACCAGACTGGTGAAGGCTGGCTTCTTACCGGTGAAATGATTGAGCTTATCCATCATGGTGTAGGCAATATCGTATGCTGTCAGCCATTTGCATGTCTGCCTAACCACATTGTAGGAAAGGGAGTTATCAAAGAGCTTCGTGCAGCATATCCTGAAGCTAACATAATTGCTGTAGATTATGATCCTGGTGCTTCCGAAGTTAACCAGTTAAACAGAATCAAGCTTATGCTTTCAACTGCTAACAAAAACCTTGCTAAAGAAGAAAAAGAATCTAAAAAAGATGCTTAATTACTTGTACATATTATAATTCCGATATATAATGGATATAATAAATATGTTCGAAGAGGTGTAATATTATGAGTTTTATGTTATTCATCGGACCAATTATAGGTGTTGCAGTTGCTATTATTGCTGCTGTAGTTATCATATCAGTTATAGCCGCTGCTGTCTCACAGAAAGATATTAACGACGAAGATTAAGAAAAAGTTCCTGCAGTTTCCATTGTGCCAGAAGCACTGGATACTGCAGGAACTTTATTTTACTGCTTATTGCTTTTCTTATCTTTCTTTGGTTGTATTTTTCCTTCTGCTATCTCAATAATCTCATCTGACAGGAATTCCAGTTCATCAGCATCATGACATGCAATAATAATGAGTGCCCCTTTTTGCTTATGTTTCATAAGAATCTGCCTTACCTGCTCAGTTCCTGAATCATCAAGCGCATTAATCGGTTCATCAAGAATAATAATAT
>OGXL01001933.1_pt1 | contig 16280 bp, 10 predicted proteins | sample 1576311 | NCBI WGS metagenome assembly OGXL01 (sample SAMEA3541564, study PRJEB24748) | human gut metagenome | biome: human gut; feature: human-associated habitat; material: faeces | place: China | collected 2012 | reverse complement strand
AGTAAGATTGATAGAATTTCAGGTTATCTTTGATTTCTGTATGGTCAACAAGCAATGGACTATCAATGACAGCAATACCAATACCTGTTCCATCATACTCTTTTTCATGGACTTCTTTTAGATTCAACTTTTCATACACTATATCCTTCTGGATAGAAAATGCTTCCAAGCTTTATTCAAAATATTTCTACCACACAAGACTTTAATTTTAATCATTCTTTTTCAAATACTTTAGAAACGACCTTAAAAGTTCATGACGATGGTACTACTTTTTTGTTGACAGGTGATATTCCAGCTATGTGGCTGCGGGACTCGACAGCTCAAATGCGTCCTTATCTTGTATTAGCCGAAAAAGATGAAGCTATTCGGAACTTAATTGCTGGCCTTGTTCGTAAGCAAATGTATTATATCAATCTTGATCCATATGCAAATGCCTTTAATGAAAGCGAAAATTTTGCAGGTCATCAGAGTGACCACACAAATTTTAATAGTGCAAAAGGATGGATTTGGGAACGCAAATACGAGATTGATTCGCTTTGTTATCCTGTTCAACTAGCTTATTTGCTCTATAAAAATACGGGCTATACAGAGCATTTTGATGAAGTTTTTGTAGAAGCAGCAAGTAAAATATTAGATGTCTTCGAAATAGAACAAAATCATGAAAAGTCTGAGTATCGTTTTGTTCGTGATACGGAGCGTTTGGAAGATACGTTACCACGAGAAGGACGTGGGACAGCTGTCGCTTACACGGGGATGACTTGGTCCGGTTTTAGACCAAGTGATGATGCTTGTCAATATGGTTATCTGGTTCCCTCTAATATGTTTGCTGTAGTAGTGTTAGATTACCTTGTGGAGATTTTTACCAATCTTATCCCAAATGATATTCTAGCTTGTCGAGCTGAGAAATTATGTATGGTGATTCGGGACGGGTTGGAGAACCATGCCAAGACGACAAATCAAAAAGGTGAGACTATTTGGGCCTATGAAGTAGATGGTCTTGGTCAAGCATCTATTATGGACGACAGCAATGTTCCTAATTTAATGGCGGCTCCTTATCTTGGCTTTTGTGAGATGGATGATGCCTGCTACCTTCAAACGCGAGAGACACTACTAAGTCAGGAAAATCCATTTTATTATGAAGGAACATATGCGTGTGGTATTGGTTCCAGTCATACTCCTGAAAACTATGTGTGGCCAATTGCAATGGCTATGGAAGGACTAACTAGTTTAGATAAAAAAGAGAAAAGACGTATCTTAGATCAGTTGGTTGCAACTGATGCAGGGACGCATTTGATGCATGAAGGCTTTGATGTTGATAACCCGAAACACTATACTCGAGAGTGGTTTAGTTGGGCTAATATGATGTTTTGTGAATTAGTTATGGATTATTTTGATATTCGTGTAAAAAGATAAGAGGATAATTTTCTAGCGGTTTCAAAGGCTGTCATATCAGCTCCAATTTCAGAAATGACACGTAAAGCTGATAAGCGAACCAGGTACGCTTTGGATAACTGATACTTGTTCTTGAAACTCCTGTCTCAAGTCTAAAATTATTTGTTTAAATCTTCTTTACAAATGGCTAGTTCGTCGTATTGAACCTTAATCAGTGGTTATCTCACTATCAATGGTAATTTCTAAAACTTGGGCTTTGACTGTCATACTTTTATGAACCAGTTCTCCAATTTTTGATTCTTCTTCAGGGTGGTCAAGGATGCTTTCGATAATTGATTGAGCACTTTTTCCGAAAACATCAGAAACGACAGTTGCCGCTTGAATATTAGACCAAGTCAGACAATTTTGATAATGGTTCTTTTCATTCACTTGAAGTTGCGTTAATTTCATACGATAACGAAAGAGGTCAGCTATCCACTGTGTATTTTTCTTATCTGTCTTTTTCCTCGAATTGCTTTGACGTATTTAGGATAAGCCAAACAAATATGGTAGTCCTTTTTAAGGATATTAAAGACTGGAATCCAGTATTTTCTAGTTGATTCCATGCAGATATCCAACCAGGAATAATAGTTAAGCCAATCTTTTAGCTGAAGAAGCCCGTTGGTAAAAGTCGAAAAAGGTTTACGGTGATATTTCGTAATTCTTTGCTTATTTGCGATAGCAACAACCGCAATCACAAAGGTTTTGTGCACATCGATTTCACAACAAGTCGGATAGACAATTTTTACTATGGGTTACTCCCTACATAAACGAGCTAAGTATAAGTTTAGTGCTTATCTTTGCAGTTAGTGATGCTTGATAGAAAAGACGGCACCTATAAGGATACAAGGTCGTAGATGAAATCACACACTTACTCATCTCCCTGTGATTTGTAGTAGTGACAAGGCTTCTCACTTTAATTGTAATCTAGAAAACTCAAAGCACAACACTTTCTCATGAGGTGTTATGCTTTGAATGAAACGAAAGGAATGTATTATAAGAATGACAAAGAAAACAGTACATATCATTTCTCATAGTCATTGGGATCGGGAATGGTATATGGCTTATGAAGAACATCACATGCGACTGATTCAGTTGATTGATGATTTATTGGATTTATTTAAGGCAGATCCAGACTTTGATAGTTTTCATTTAGATGGACAAACTATTATTCTAGAGGATTATTTGCAAGTAAGACCTGAAAGGCGTCAAGAATTAGCTGAAGCGATTACTGCAGGCAAATTAAAAATTGGACCTTTTTATATTTTACAAGATGATTTTTTAATTAGTCCTGAAGCGAATGTTCGTAATATGTTAATAGGACGTCAAGATTCTGAGCATTGGGGCTCGCCAGTAGAACTAGGTTATTTTCCAGATACTTTTGGTAACATGGGACAAGCTCCACAACTCATGAAAGGTGCAAAACTAAATGCCGCAGCTTTTGGTCGAGGGGTTAAACCTATTGGTTTTGATAATCAGGTTTTAGAGCAGTCCGATGAAGCTTACAGCTCACAGTTTTCAGAAATGTGGTGGGAAGGACCAGATGGAACTAAGATTTTAGGGATTTTATTTGCTAACTGGTATTCTAATGGAAATGAGATACCTTCAGAAAAGGAAGCTGCAAAAAGCTTTTGGAAAGAAAAATTAGCAAACGTGGAGCGCTTTGCTTCTACATCTCACCTTTTGATGATGAATGGAGTTGATCATCAACCAGTTCAAAAAGATTTGAGTAAGGCTATTCGACTAGCCAATGAACTTTTTCCAGACTATCATTTTGTTCATAGCAACTGGCCAGCCTATTTAGAGGCAGTATGTTCGGATTTGCCTGAGGAGCTTTCTACGGTAACAGGAGAATTGACTTCTCAAGAGACTGATGGTTGGTATACTTTGGCCAATACAGCTTCTAGCCGTGTTTATCTCAAACAGTGGAATACAAAAGTAGAACGCCAATTGGAAAATGTTGCCGAGCCACTAGCGAGTCTGGCTTACCGAGTGACTAATCAGTATCCACATGATCAATTAACTTATGCATGGAAGACGCTTCTGCAAAATCATCCTCATGATAGCATTTGTGGTTGTTCAGTTGATGCAGTACATCGTGAAATGATGACACGTTTTGAGAAAGCTTACGATGTCGGAAACTTTATTGCTGAGGATGCTTTAGTGGAATTATCAAAAGCAATTACTTTTGAAGGGGAACATCCTTTTGTAGTATTTAATACGGCAAGTTATTCAAAAACTGGTGAGGTCGAAGTTGAGGTGGTTTTGGAACGCAAGTTCTTTAAGGATGGACGTCCGGATCAACTCTATGATCATTTACAAACACGTCCTCAATGTCAATATAAGGTTGTTGATCGAAATGGCTGTGAAATTCCAGCTATGATTAGTGATGAGGAAGTTCTATTTGATTATGATTTACCAAAAGACCGTTTCCGAATCCCTTATATGAAACGTTTTGTTAAAGTCACTCTCTTCTTGAAGGATATGCCTGCTTTTTCTTGGGATACTTACGATTTAGTTCGAGCAGATACAGCCTCTTATCAGAAAGAAAGTATGATTTTTGATCGAATTATTGAAAATGAATATATTCAATTGAAAGTTCAAGAAAACGGTAGCCTGCGTTTGTTTGATAAGATTTCACAAAAAGTTTTTCGTGATTTACTTGTTTTTGAAGAGACAGGAGATATAGGGAATGAATACATCTATTTCCAACCAACAGGCACAAAGCCAATCCTGTCAACGGATTTACCAACTACTTTCTCTGTTGTCATAGATAGACCAGAATTAGCAAAAGTTCGATTAGAGCAAGTCATGATGGTTCCTGAATCAGCAGATGCCTTGTTGGAAGAAGAACAGAAAAAAGTTTTGGAATTCCGTAATCGAAAGGCGGGCCGTTCTGAGAAGATGATACCGATGAAAGTAACAACTTTCATAACAGTTCGTCAATACTCGAAAAAAATAGATTTTGAAACTTATGTGGACAATCAAGCTAAAGATCATCGCCTTCGGGTACTCTTTCCAACAGGTATGAAAGTAGCGACTCATGAAGCAGATAGTATTTATGAAGTGGTAACTAGACCAAATGTAGTACCAAAAACATGGGAGAATCCAACAAACCCACAACATCAGCAGGCTTTTGTAAATTTACGTAATGACCAATATGGTCTAACTGTTGGTAACTTTGGTTTGAATGAATATGAAATTTTAGATAGTTCGACTATTGCACTTACTCTCTTTAGGGGAGTCGGTGAGATGGGGGATTGGGGCTACTTCCCAACGCCGGAAGCACAAACATTGGGCAAGCTTAGATTTTGCTATAGCTTAGAATGTCATGGTCAACCAAGGGAACGTTATAAGACTTATCAAAATGCTTATGCTAGTCAAGTACCATTTTCAGCGATTCAGATTTTATCCACAGATGATAATACATCTACTAAGATACCGTCTTATGGAACAATGGTAACTATTGATGATGAGCGTTTTGCTGTGACAGCTTTAAAACGTCGTATATCTGATAATGGTCTCGTCTTACGTGGTTTTAATCTATCGAATCAATCGATTGATTTGAAATTTAATGGAGCTTTACAACTTAATTTATTGGAAGAAGCTTTAGATACACCTTTTGAGGGGCATGTCGGTCCATGCAATATTCAAACTCTATTAATTAAGGAGGAAGAATAATGACAAAATTTTTCAAAAATCTTTGGAGATACAAAGCTTTGGTAGCTATGGCTTTGCCTGGTGCTGTTTGGATGGTTTTCTTCTTTTACATCCCAGTTTTTGCTAATGTTGTCGCTTTCAAAGACTTTCATTTAGATCCAGCAGGTTTTTTAGCTAGTTTATCCAATAGCCCTTGGGTAGGATTGAGTAATTTTGAATTCCTCTTTTCTTCAGGAGCAGCTTTTGACATTACTCGTAACACTATTCTTTATAATCTTGGTTTTATTACTCTGAATTTGTTTATTTCGATTTCATTTGCCATTATTATGAGTGAGTTACGTAATAAAAAGCTTGTAAAAGTGTATCAGACAATGTCACTTTTCCCTTACTTTCTTTCTTGGATTGTAATTTCTTACTTTGTTTATGCATTTTTGGCACCAGGAAAAACAGGTATTATCAACCAACTCATTATGAATAATGGTGGTGTGCCTGTTAACTGGTACCAAGAACCAAAGTATTGGGTTGCTATAATTCTCTTTATTGGTGTCTGGAAAGGAATTGGTTATAACTCAATTGTTTATTTTGCTACTGTCATGGGAATCAATCCAACCTATTATGAAGCAGCCATGGTAGATGGAGCTACAAAATGGCAACAAATTAAACATGTTACCATACCACAAGTTATTCCTTTGATGACCATTTTGACCATACTAGCAGTGGGTAATATTTTTAGAGCAGACTTTGGATTATTCTACAATGTACCACGTCAGTCAGGTGCCTTAACTTCGGTTACTCAGGTGTTAGATACTTACATCTATAATGGTTTGGCTAATACAGGAGATTTAGGAATGGCGACGGCTGCCGCACTTTATCAGTCAGTTGTTGGTTTTATTTTGTTAATGATTACAAACTTTTTCGCTCGTAAATTAGATAGCGATTCTGCCTTATTCTAGGAGGAGATTTGATTGTGAAGAAAAAAAAGAAAAAAATAGCATCTTTATCTGTTAGGGGATTTAATCGTCCGGTCAATTTTATCTTCAATATTGTGATTGCGTTATTTGCGATTTCATGTGTTCTCCCCTTTTTATTTGTTTTAGCTATTTCACTTACAAAAGAATCAGCTTTACAGCAATATGGTTATAGTTTTTTTCCTAGGGAATGGAGCTTTTATGCTTACACTTTCTTGTTTGATCAGATGAAAGAGAAGATGTTGCAGTCTTTATTTGTAACAATTCTTGTAACAGTTCTTGGGACAGTGATTAATGCGACGGCAACTTCTTTATATGCTTATGCAATTTCTCGGAATAACTTTCCTTTTCGTCGCTTTTTTACAGTATTTTGTCTTATCACTATGCTGTTTTCACCTGGTATGATTGCTAACTATCTTGTTGTAACCAATCTTTTGCAACTGCAAGATACAATTTGGGCCTTAATTTTACCAATGGCAGTTTCTCCATTTAATATTATTGTTATGCGAACCTTTTTCAAACGTTCGGTTCCGGATTCTATTATTGAGTCAGCACGTATTGATGGGGCTAGCGAGATGAGAATCTTTACTCAAATTGTTCTTCCACTAGCTGTCCCTGGTATTGCTACTATCTCACTTTTTGCAGCGCTTGGCTATTGGAATGATTGGTTCAATGCTCTACTTTATATATCAGATGATAAGCTGATACCGTTGCAGTATTTATTGATGAAGATTCAAAATAATCTACAATATTTGACGCAAAATGCTGGAGCAGGATCACAGATTGCTGGTGGTCTAGCGGCTCTTCCGGGAGAATCAGCTCGAATGGCTATTGTCGTTATCTCAACTTTGCCGATTGCAATCAGCTATCCTTTCTTCCAACGCTATTTTGTTAAGGGATTGACAATTGGCGGTGTCAAAGAATAGCTAAGATATTATTTACTTTTTAATGTGTTATTTAAATAAAATGGAGGAAACTCCAAGGAGGTTATCTTATGAAAAAATACCAAAGAATTGCTCTTGCTTCACTGTCGATATTGGCAGCTACAACTCTCGTAGCTTGTGGAACTTCAAAATCTTCTAAAGAAGGTTCTAGTGACAAAATCCTACACATGTATCAAAAAGGTGATAAGCCGGATAATTATGAAGAGTTGATGGCTCAAGCTAATAAAATTATTGAAAAAGAAACAGGATATAAACTAGAAATTAGTTACATTGGTTGGGGAGATTATGATAAGAAAATGAATGTTATAATCTCTTCTGGTGAGGATTACGATATAGCTTTTGCCCAGGATTATGCGACTAATGCTTCTAAGGGAGCGTTTGCTGATTTGACAGACTTAGCACCTAAGTATGCTAAAACTGCATATGAATCTCTCAATCCATCTTATATTGAAGGAAACAAGATTAATGGTAAACTTTATGCTTTTCCTGTAAATGCGAATATTTATGCCCAACAAGTAATTACTTTTAATAAACAGTATCTTGATAAGTATAATTTATCAATTAATGATGTGAATTCCTTTGCGTCAGCTCAAAAAGTTTTAGAAGAATTTCATGAAAAAGAGCCAAATATTGCAGCTCTAGCTGTTGGTCAAGGGTATAAAACACCAGGAAATGTTGACTATGTATTAGGAAATGGCCTACCATTTGCGGTTGATGTGACTGGAGATGGAAAGAAAATTCAAAATGTATATGATATTCCTTCTTATGTTGAGAATTTAAAACTAATGCATGAATATTATACAAAAGGACTTATTCCAGCAGATGCTGCTACTTCTAGTACTGCTTATGATTTGAACTCAAACAACTGGTTTGCTCGAATTGAGACTCAAGGTCCTTACGATTATGGTGATACCATCTTAACGCAAGCTGCAGGTCAAGAATTAGTTTCAAAACCTTTGACAGAATCATTGATTACAACTGACCAAGCACGTGTAGCAAATTTTGTTGTCTCAAATACTTCTAAACATAAAAAAGAAGCAGTGCAAGTTCTTGGATTAATCAACAGCAACGAAAAGCTACTTAATACTCTTGTTTATGGTATTGAAGGTAAACAATGGGAAAAAACGGGTGATAAGAAGATTAAAACATTGAAATCTTATAGTGAAGGTGTAACACACATGCCTGCTTGGAATACTGGAAATAATGCCCTTCTTTACACTACAGATGCTGTTACAGATGAGATGATTGCAAAAAGAGATGAGTCTATTAAAAATGCTTCTGTTTCACCATTATTAGGTTTTACTTTCGATCAATCAAAAGTAAAATCTGAGATTTCAAATCTTTCTAATGTGATGAGTCAGTACTTGGACCAATTAAATACAGGAAGTGTTGATCCGACTGAAACATTGCCAAAACTAAAAGATGATTTGAAGAAAGCTGGTTTTGATAAAGTACAAAAAGAAATGCAAGCACAATATGATGATTATCTTAAAAGTAAAGAATCTAACTAAAGGTATGGTTAACAACAGTCGTTTTTAAAATTAGAGTTTAATTGGTCTAACGTATTAAAACTTTGCTATACCAGAAATCTACTTGACTGAAATTCGGTAGAAAAATTAGTAAGTATCGGGACCTCTCTTGTTGTTTTTTTAAAACATCTTGGGAGGTCTTATTTACTAATAAGTTAACTCAACATTTTATTTTCTTCCTCTTGTATCTATCTTATTCTTAAGCCACATTGGAAGTTGTTCACAATAAAAAATGATTTGGAGTATATGATGACTAATTGGTGGAAAAAAGCTGTTATTTATCAGATTTATCCACGTTCTTTTAAAGATAGTAATGGTGATGGAATAGGAGATATACGTGGAATCTTAGAGAAGTTAGATTATCTAAAAAACTTAGGAATTGATGCTATTTGGCTATCTCCTGTTTATCAATCTCCCATGGTTGATAATGGTTATGATGTGGGGGATTATTGTAAAATCGACCCAATTTTTGGAACGCTATCAGATTTTGATAAGCTTGTCAATCAGTCAAAAAAACTAGGAATTCGTCTGATTATGGATATGGTGGTAAATCATACTTCGGACCAACATGCTTGGTTTCAAGAATCTTGTAAATCTAAGCATAATTCTAAAAGAAATTTCTATATCTGGCGTGATCAGCCTATCGGAAATCCTAGTAACTGGACCTATGATTCGCAGACCAATCAGTATTATTACCATCTCTTTAGTCCCCAGCAACCTGATCTTAACTGGGAAAATAAAGAAGTTCGTCAGCAAATTTATCAGATGATGAATTTTTGGTTAGACAAAGGTATTAGCGGTTTTCGTTTGGATGTGATTGATTTGATTGGTAAGCAAGTCGATAAGGAAGTGACAGTAAATGGGCCGCATCTTCATGATTATCTTCAAGAAATGCATGAGGCTACCTTCGGAAAGCGTGATTGTCTTGTCGTTGGTGAGGCTTGGTCGAGTTCACCAGAGTTGGCAAAGCTTTACAGTGCGCCAGAACGTAAGGAATTGTCGATGGTTTTTGGCTTTTGGCATATCTTGACTTCAGCTGGAAATGGTGACAAATGGAATAAACTTCCTTTAAATGTACCAAAACTAAAAGAGGCTCTACTTGCTTGGCAATCACTAAAGCCAAATCAAGCATGGAATGCTTTATTTACAAATAATCATGATTTGCCACGCATAGTATCTTTCTGGGGTGATGAAGGAGACTATCGTGAGCGTTCGGCTAAAGCTTTTGCTATTCTTTTTCACTTGCTACGAGGCACACCCTTTATTTATCAGGGAGAAGAATTGGGCATGACCAACTATCCCTTTACTGACTTGTCGGAGTTTAAAGATATAGAATCGTGGGATTTTTACAAGTTACAACGACAAATTGGGAAGTCAAAAGAAGATATTTTGAATATCTTACGTGATATGAGTCGTGACAATGCTAGAACCCCTATGCAATGGACAAGTGATATCCAAGCAGGATTTACAACGGGGATTCCTTGGATATCAGTAAATCCTAATTATGTCAATATTAATGCAAAGGATGCTTTAGCAGAGCCTCAATCTATTTTTACGACTTATCAAAATCTGATTCGTCTGAGACACGATGAAGATTGGGTCACTACGGGAGAAACTTTATTTCTAGATAGTGTTGATAGCGTTATTGCCTATCTCAGAAAAACATCTCACCAGACAATTCTTGTGGTCATTAATTTGTCATCCTATCCACAGAATTTTGAGTCTGATTTTATTATAAAACGTCTTATTATTGGTAATGTCTCATTTCCAGATTCGCTGAGTATGGTTTTGCTCCAACCTTGGCAAGCTTTTGCTATCGAAATCGATTCGGTGACTAGGGAAGACTAACTATTTATTGGAGAATGATATGAAAATAACGAAGAAAATGCTCGTTCGATTAGGTCTGTCAACAACAGGAGTGTTAACAGCAGCAACTTTATTAGCAGCTTGTAATAATATGTCTAGTGAGACAAACTATAAAGTAACCTCGGAAGCAATAGCGGACTATCAAAGTAAAAATACCCCCATTTCCTCCTATTGGATGCCCGAAAAATTCTTGAAGTGGTCAGCTAAAAAAGATAAAGATTTACTCTATAATCAATCAAGAGTTCCTCTGGCAAAACGTGTTGCTACAGAGAATTTAACTTCGTCAAATTCCTCACAAAATGAGAAGACTAAAATTGTAGCTCTTTCGATGATGAACTCGTCTACTTCGGGGAACCCATCACGTGGTAGTTCTGAATTTTCGACTTATACTTTCGACTATTGGCAATACATTGATACACTAGTGTATTGGGGTGGTTCAGCTGGAGAGGGGTTGATTGTGACTCCATCAGCAGATGTTATCGATGAAGCTCATATCAACGGTGTACCTGTTCTGGGCACGATTTTCCTACCTCCTAATGAATATGGTGGTAAGGAAGATTGGGTTAAGAAAATGCTTGCAAAGGATGATAATGGTCAATTTCCATTTGCAAGTCAAATGGTAAAAGTGGCAAAAGCATATGGATTTGAAGGTTGGTTTATCAATGAAGAAACAGATGGACTTAGCGCTGAAGATGCGGCAAATATGAAAGCCCTTATTCAACAAGTCAAAAAAGAAGAGCCTAATCTGCAAGTGATGTGGTATGATGCCATGACAAAAGATGGTAAGGTAGATTGGCAAAATCAACTTAATGATCAAAATGCAACCTTCATAGAAGATAAGGCAGCTGATAGCATGTTCTTGAATTTTTGGTGGAATACTAATAAGCTAGCCGATCAAAAGTTACTTGAGAAATCAAATCAATACGCTAAAGAACATAGTTTGGATCCGTATCAAATTTATGCGGGGATAGATGTTCAAGAAAAAGATGTGCAGACATCGGTTAAATGGGACTTATTGGAGCAAGGAGACAATAGCACCCAAACTTCTATCGGTTTGTATGCTGCTAGTGCCACCTATACCAATGCTACTGATTGGGATGATTTCCAAAATCGCGAGTCAACTTTTTGGGTCAATCAAGAAGCAGATCCAAGAAAAGTCGATGCCTCTGATGATGAATCTTGGATCGGACTTTCTAAATATGTCCTGGAAAAATCAGCAATCACAGGAGATTCGTTTACTACTAATTTCAATCTAGGAAATGGTTATAATTATTTTAAAGACGGTCAAAAAATATCCGAAAGAGACTGGAATGATCGTAGTTTGGCGGGTATTCTACCGACTTATCGTTGGATTATTGACAATGAAGGCGATAATCAGATAACTCCAAGTTTTGATTTTGCTAATGCTTATAATGGTGGTAATTCTCTTAAATTGCAGGCAGACTATCTTGCAGCAGGTAAATCTTCTACGCTTACTTTGTTTGCCACAGATTTGACCGTCAAAAAAGATGCCATTTTTTCTGTCAAGATGCGTTCCGATCAATCAGTTAAAGTTAAAGCGATTTTTGAATTATCTGATGGTAAAAAAATTGAGTTATCTGGGGATAAAAGCTTAGATAGTGATTGGTCTAATATTACTTTTGATACCAAAAAACTGGTTGGAAAAAACATTCGAAAAATTGGACTTCGCTTGACAGCAGATAAAGATATGGAGGCTCAATCTATTCATATTGGCGAAATGACATTGACAAATGGAGACAAAGCTAAAAATATTTCTGTAGCAGAGGCTAAAGTCTCTGATAAAGTCTTTGAAGAAGAAGGGACTATTGGTGGTTTTAGACTAACTTGGAAGTCAGATGCAGATGAGAGTAATCAAGTACACTATGAGATTTATCAGATCAATGCGGATAAAAGCAAGGAATTTTTAGGTAGCTCCAATATTAATGCTTTCTTTGTAAACGCTTTAAAACGTGGTAAAAATGTAGAGAAAACAAGCTTTGAGATTGTACCTGTTAACCAAGAGGGTAAAGCAGGAAAATCATCAACTACTACAGTTGATTGGCCAGATAATTCTTTACCACAAGCAGCATTTGTAGCAGATAAAACAGTGGTTAGTGTTGGTGAAAAAGTGCACTTTATAAATAAGTCAAACTTAGCTTCTGTAAAATACAAGTGGAAAATCGAAGGTGCCGATAAGGAAAGTGCAACAGCGAAAAATCCGACAGTAAGTTTTGCAAAAGCAGGTACCTATTCAGTTAGTTTGACAGCAGTAAATAATAAGGGCAAGGAAAATAAAGTGACGCAAAAAGCTTTAATAACTGTCGTAGATAAAACAGTGGAATTAACAAATTTTGCTCTCAATAAAGTAGTTGAAGTGGATGGATTTACCAATGAATCAGAAGCAGGCGAAATGGTTGTTGATGGTAAATTAGATACGAAGTGGTGTGCTGTTGGCCCCCGTAAACATAATGTGACGATTGATCTTGGAAAAGCAGAAACAATTAACCAAGTATCAATCAGCCATGCAGAAGCTGGTGGAGAATCGGCGGACATGAATACTTCCGATTATATTGTTGAAGTCTCAGCAGATAAGCAAAACTGGACAGAAGTTGCTAATGTGAAAAAAAATAAGGCGGAAGAAACACAACACGCCTTTAAGCAATGTCAAGCACGTTATGTGCGTATCACAGCAAAAAAACCAACTCAAGGTTCTGACTCGGCGGTTCGCTTGTATGAAGTTCAAGTACAAGGTTTAAAATAAATACAAAATTCACTTAGAAAAGATACTTCCTTATATTTCGGCATTTCTTAATGAATCATTATTTATGAATTTGCAACTCTTATTTGAGTAAAATAATCCTTTAGAAATAAGTAATTCTGAGAAAAATGGATCATGTACACTCTTCGAAAGTTAAAACGATACTGTACCTTCCTTGACTTACCAAATCTTGGTTATGGGGTAGTTCATTATCTAGTATAGTTTTAATTTTCGTTGAGCGCTATTTGATATTTACTGTTTACCTTAAAACGATATTAACGTTGTTTAAAAACAGTTAAGTCCTCAGAGAAGTGGTACAATAAGGAAAAACACAAATAGAAAGATAGTGAAAAATGATTGGAAAAGCATTAGAAACTTTTTTTATTCGAATATGGGTTATCGTAAAATTGACCCTATTCTTTTGGATTTTAACGGCTACTGGTTTAGTTGTTGCGGGAATCGGACCTGCTTTAAAAGTTATTACCATTCTTTATTTATCATATGACTTCGATTATAAATCTATTACGTTAAGGGAAGCGTTTCAACTTTTTCGAAAAGAGTTTGCACGCGCGAACCTAATTTTTTGGATTTATACAGCTATACTTATTTTACTTAGCTACAATTTATATTTATCAGTGCAGATTTCAGGTCTATTATTCTTAGTAGTTGATTTTATTTTGTTCTTCGCTTTAATTTTTGTCATAATAGCTTTTGAGTATGCTTTATTGATCGATAGTCAATTTGAGATAAGTATAAAGAATTTAATAGGATTAAGTTTTATTTCAAATTTTGTTAATTTTATGACCTATTTAAAATTATTAGTAGGTTTAGTTTTGATTTTAGCTCTCACATATCAATTTAAGGGATTAATTCTTTTTGGGATGATAGGGCTTTTACAGGTCTATTGTGTAGCTGTTACCAAGGATTGGCGAAATCATGTTGAGGAACAATTAGCAGAATAAAAGGAGCTTTGTATGTTAGTAACATTTCCAAAGGATTTTTTATGGGGGGGAGCAACGAGTGGCCCGCAAACCGAGGGACGATTTAAGAAAAAGCACGATAGCGTCTTTGACTATGATTTTGATCACTATCAAGAGCGTTTTTGGGGAGCGCTAGGTCCAGACACTGCCAGCAATTTTTTTCATGATTTTAAAGAAGACATACGTTTGATGAAAGAAGCTGGTTTAAAATCACTAAGGACCAGTATTCAGTGGACTCGTTTAATAGATGATTTTGAGAAAAACACTGTCAATGAACAAGGACTTGCCTTTTATAATGCTGTTATTGATGAGTGCTTGGCACAAGGCATTCGCCCCATGTTGAATTTAAATCATTTTGATTTACCAATGGAGTTGATGGAACGGTATGGTGGTTGGGAGAGTCGTCATGTAGTGGATTTGTACGCAAAATTTGCTTCTGTTTGCTTCCAAGCATTTAGCGATCGTGTGGTTGATTGGTTTACCTTCAATGAACCGATGGTAGTGGTTGAATGTGGCTATCTTCTAGGTTTTCACTACCCAGATCTAGTTGATGGCAAAAAAGCAATTCAAGTCGCTTATCACCTTCAATTAGCTTCCTCGTGTGCTATTGCGAATTACCGAAAATATAATCAAAACCCCAAAGGACGGATTGGTATTATATTAAATGTTACGCCTGCCTATCCAGCGACAGACAATATAGAAGATATCAAAGCAACAGAGATGGCAGATCTTTGGCAAAATCGTTTCTTTCTAGATGCTTCAGTTAAAGGCCAATTTCCAAAAGATTTTGTGGAATTATTGGTTAAAGAAGGTATTATCTGGAACTCTAATGTAGAGGATCTGGCTTGTATTCAGAATAATACCATTGATATTTTAGGGATAAATTATTATCATCCAAATCGTGTTAGAGAACCAGAGTATTCAAGTGACAGTTTAGCGCAAGATTGGCGTCCAGATAAATATTATGCTTCTTATCAAAAACGAGGAGTACGTATGAATGCAGATAGAGGATGGGAAATTCATCCTCAGACGCTATATGCTATTGCAAAACGTTTACAAAATGATTACGGAAATCTTCCTTGGTTTGTATCAGAAAATGGAATTGGAGTTGAAAATGAAGAACGCTTCAAGGATGCAGATAATATGATCTGCGATGATTACCGTATTATTTTCATGACTGAGCATCTTTTTTGGTTATATAAAGCTATAGAGGAAGGTGCTAATTGTTTAGGATATCATGTCTGGACTCCGATAGATTGTTGGAGTTGGCGAAATTCATATAAAAATCGTTATGGATTAATTGCTCTAAATACGCATACTCAAATTAAGACGTTAAAAAAATCTGCTTACTGGTATAAACAGCTAACAGATACGTCTACTCTAGATATTTCTGAAGAAATTTTAGAAAAGTATCGAACTTGATAGTAATTTTTTAACTAATTATCTGTATAAGGAGATATTATGTCATTACTAGCTATTGATATCGGTGGAACAACCATAAAATACACCCTTTATGATAAAGGAAAATTAGGAGATATTACCAGTGTTAAAACACCGATAGATTTAGAATCTTTTTATCATTGCCTAAGTAATATAGTGGAACAGGCAAAGAAGGAACACATTATTCAAGGTGTAGCGATTAGTTCCCCGGGTGCTGTTAATAAAAACACTGGTGTTATTGAAGGAGCAAGCGCTCTACCTTATATACATGGATTTAATATTCAGTCGGAACTTGAAACACTGTTTGCTCTTCCTGTATCCATTGAAAATGATGCCAATTGCGCAGCTTTAGCAGAAGTAGCTTTTGGAGCGGCTAAAGGCTGTACGACAGCTTTGTTGTTAGTTCTTGGAACTGGTGTGGGAGGTGCTGTTGTTATCGATGGTAAGGTTCACCATGGCGAGCATCTTTTTGGTGGGGAATTCGGTTATATGTTGGTGGATGATACTCAAACTTTCTCAACTGTTGGAACGACTGTTAGCATGGCTAGACGTTATTATAAACGTACAGGGGAAAAGTTAGATGCAGTTGAGATTTTTGAAAGGGCTTTTCTTGGTGAAACCATTGCTTGTGAGGAAAAAGCTTTTTTTGTACATCAGGTAGCCAGAGGAATTTTTAATTTATCTTATGCTTTTGATCCAGACAT
>OGXL01001918.1_pt1 | contig 16367 bp, 6 predicted proteins | sample 1576311 | NCBI WGS metagenome assembly OGXL01 (sample SAMEA3541564, study PRJEB24748) | human gut metagenome | biome: human gut; feature: human-associated habitat; material: faeces | place: China | collected 2012 | reverse complement strand
GCGTGTTCCGGGATGCGAATCCGAACGATACAAATACAAGCGCTGGTAACTTTAACGGATATATGCATGCGGTTTCTAGCAACTATCCGGATGCGACTGCTACAAGCAGTACACGACCTAATCGCTATTCTTGTACATTAGGAAAACGCACAGATAATTCTGATTATTATAAAGCGGCAACGGATGCAGATGAATTGAATAATATATTTAATGAGATTTCATCGGATTTGGAAACAGGATTTGGTTTTCCGACACAGACAGAAGGGTATGATCCGGGTAAGGTAGGATATATTACATTTACCGATCAGCTCGGCGAATATATGCAGGTGGATGAATTTAAGAGTTTGGTCTTTGCAGATCAGATATTCGATCCGGTAGGAGAACCGGTTACTGAAAACGGTGTTACTACATATAAATATGAAGGAAGTGCAACAGGAGATACAGAACTTTATCCGAACGGTAATGTAAAAGATATTATCGTTCAGGTGAAGAAAGGGGCAGACCTGAAAACCGGTGATACAGTTACAGTACAGATTCCGGCAGGTTTGATCCCGCTTCGTCACTTTACGTTAGATACAGACAGTGACGGAAATAAAACGATGGATATACAGGAGGCATATCCGCTCCGTATCTTCTATGGTGTCAGCATCAAGCCGGAGGTCCGGGAAAGAATTGCCGACGGACTAAACCCGAATGATGCAGATGACGAGGCGCTTCAGCAATATCTGAACGCTCATAATGAGAATGGAGTTCCGTATTTCTATTCAAACTATTATAACGGACAATACATAGATCCGAATGGAAAGACATTGGGCAATACGACTGCTTCTTTCCAACCGGCAAAGAAAAATACATTTTATTATTTTACAGAAGATACTCCGATTTATACAGATAAAGATTGTACAATGGCAGTAAAGAACGAGCCGAGTGCGGATCAGACGTATTATTATAAGAGACCGTATGTGCAGTTAAACGGAGGTCAGGTTGAAGAAATCGACGGCAAGGTAGCCTTTACGGGATCAAACTTCCAGCAGGCAAGTGCGAACTTCGGTATAAATGACAAGGGAGAATACTTTATCAAGTCCGGTTCTGCACGATTGACAAGAATCGATGCGTTGATAGATGATAAAACAGAGAACATAACAAATACGGCGGATGTAGTGATCGATCCGATTTGGGATAATATCAATAATCCCGATTACTTAAATGTTTATCTGGGAAATAACGGAAGGCTTGCGCTTGAGCTTCCGGGCGCTCTTGCAATCAGCAAAGATGCCCGCGTGGCAGCGAATAAAAATCTGAATGCGGATGAAATATTAAAAGATAAAAAGTTCACATTTGAGATCAGTATTCCGTCTATGAAGGGAAAAACAGTCAAAGCGGAAGTACGAAATGCGCAAAATGAAATTCAGGGAAAAGCATTTGAACTGGAATTTGATAAGACCGGAGCTGCCAAGTATCAGATTAAAGATGACGAAACGCTGTATATTCATGGATTGGATAAAGATGCGCAATATACCGTAACCGAAAAAGAACTGCCGAAAGGATTTGAACTGACGGCAGTTGATAAAAAGGCGGACGCAAAAGAGGCGGCTGGAACGATCGTTTCAGGAAAATCTGTAAAACATGTGTTTGAAAATACATATGACGTAGATGAAATCACGCTTGCCGAAACTGATTTCGCAAGTTATGAGAAACAGTTTGACCGGTGGGATATTGCAGATAAGTTCCGAATCGAATTGATTCCGACAACAGAAGGAGCTCCGCTTCCGAATGGAGCTGCTGATGGTAAAAAAGGCGTTGAGGTAACAGAAAAAAATTCATCAGGAAACTTCGGAGAGATCACATTTTCTCATCCCGGAGTATATGAATATGAAATTCAGGAGAAACAGCCGGCAAGTGCAATACCGGGAGTTATATATTCTCTGGCATCCTATACATATCGGGTAACGGTGACCGATAATGGAGACGGAACATTATCCGCTGTGGCAGAAATGGAAAAAACGGCTAATGACGACGGGGCGTCAGTAGGAAATACGCCGATTCCGGTTGAGAATAAAACAGCGGTATTTGTAAATGATTTCCATGCAGATTCCGCAACGACATCTATACTTGCAAAAAAAGTGTATGCAGATGAAAGCGGAGCGAATCCGTTGAAAAACGGAATGTTTGAATTTAAACTCAAAGCGACCGGAGACAACGCAGAGCAGGCGCCAATGCCGACCGGAGAGAAGGATGAAAATGGTTATATCCATGTAGTCAACGTCGGAACAGGAATTACATTCGGTAACATGGTGTTTACAGAGGAGAATGTCAGTGATACACCGTGGACGTATGAAATTGCAGAAGTGATTCCGGAAACTGCGGTTAATAATGGAGACGGAACTTATACTTTAAACGGTATAACTTATAAGGCACAAACATATTCCGTATCTATTATGGCAAAGGCACAAGGTTCAGGCGAGGATGCGTATATTGTCATAGAAAAAACATACAGCAAAGCAGAAGGAGCAGTTGCTGAAGATCAGATTGTATTCAACAACAGTTATGAACCGAAGCCTATAGTACTTCCGGGTGAGGGAGAATCAGCGGTACAGGGAAGAAAAACTTTAGTCGGACGCGATTCTCTTGTGGATGAAGAGTTCTCCTTTACATTGAGTGCTGCAAATACCGCAGCAAGAACCGGTCTTAAAGAAAATTTCATTATCTTCAATGGAGATACGGCTCAGGATACGATGCAAAAAACGGTGAACGGACTGACGAATAATCAGGCTGCAACATTTGATTTTGACAGTATCGAGTTCAAACGTCCGGGAACATATGTATTTAGTGTAGTAGAAAATGCCCCGGAAAACGGAAACGGAATGGTATATGACCGACATACAGCAAGAGTACGGGTTATTGTGACAGATGAGAACGGAGAATTAAAGGCAGAAACAGCTTACTATAACGGTGAAGGCGCAGATACTGATGCGGCTGCATTTGTCAATCTGTATACAGCGTCTGCAACTTACGGAACAGGCGCGGAACTGATTGTAGAAAAGACGTTATCCGGCCGTGCTCTGAAAGCGGGCGAATTTACATTTAAAATCGAGGCGGCAGACAGTGATACTGTAAATGCTGAGACAGCGGATGCTAAATTGTCAGATTCTGACAGAGAATTTACAAACACATCAGGAGCGGCAGACGGTGTTGCATCTCGGATCTTTGACAAATTGTCAGGGGTGACCTTTACACAGGATGATGCAGGAAAGACGTTCAGCTACGTTCTTTCAGAGGCAGCAGGAAATTTACCGGGAGTTACATACTCAAAGGACACATATCGCTTTGATATTACGGTAGTAGATAACGGCGACGGAACGATGCATACAGAAACGAAAGTTACAATGCAGGGAGATGGTGTGACAGCAGAAGCTCATCATGATAGTTCAGACGGAAGAGATACGATAGTAGCAGGTTTTACGAACGGATATCATGCAGACAGCGTGGAAGTAGACTTCACAGAAGCGGCAGCATTGTTCCACAAACGACTGGTTGGACGCGACTGGAAAGAAGATGATTCGTTTACATTCAATCTTACGGCAGAAGATGGAACTCCAATGCCGAAAGATACGGAAGGCAATGATGTAACAAGCGTTACTGTATCACAGAAAGGCGGAACGGAAGATGGTACGGATGTACCGTTTGGATTCGGAAAGGTCACATATGATACAGTCGGAAAGTATTCCTACACTGTTACAGAAGAGAATGCAGGACAAACCATTAACGGAGTGACTTATAGTAAGAATGAGGCAAAAATAATAGTTGATGTTTCTGATCCGGGAAATGGGCAGTTGACCGCAAATATACAGTCCTATAGTACGATATTTATTAATGAATACGGCGCTTCTCTGAACCTCGGAGCGGCAGGCGGACTTGCAATTACAAAAACAGTGACAGGTCATGCATTAGCGAAAGAGCAGTTTGAATTTAAGGTAAAAGCGGTTAAGACAGACACTGCTACAGCAGATGAAGCAGCAGAACTCTTTGGATTTAAAGAGGGAGAGACAGAGGTTACATTTAAGAACAACGAAGCGGCGGCAGATGGACAAACTGTAACCATGTTAAAAACAGATACGAACTTTACGTTGAAGAATCTGGGTAAAGTATACAAATATGAAGTATCGGAAATGAATGATAAGAAACCGGGATATACATACGATGATACTGTTTATACAGTAGAATTATGGGTAACAGATGATGGAGACGGAACATTAACGCTTCATACAAAGGTGACAGATGAAAAAGGCAGTGTCATAAGCGAAGAGACAAGCAATGAAACAGATCAAAAGCAGACTGTTCTCGCATTCAACAACAGCTATGCCGGAAGCGGTGTTCTTGACGGATCAGCAAATCTTGCAGGAACAAAGAAGATGGATGGTCCATGGGAAGCAACCGACAAAGATTTATCTGGCTTCCGGTTCACTATCACGGGCGGTGACGAAGCAACGAATGCGGCAATTACAGCAGGCACAGTTGTATTACCGCAGAGTGTAACGGCAACTTCTGATGCAGACGGCAACTTCAACTTTGGAGATATTACCTTTAATGAGAAGGGAACTTACAAATTCACAGTCAGTGAAGTTGTACCGGCAGAGGGAGACAAGATTCCGGGAGTTGCCTATAATGCAGAGACGGTTACGATTATCGTTAATGTTACGGATAATGATGACGGAACATTAACAGCGGCGCTGGCAGAAGGATCACAGGAATTAATATTTACGAATACTTATGCAACAACGCAGGATGCAACATTTACGCCATCCGTAGTGAAGGAGGTAAAGGGGCTTAATGCGAAAGAGATCTTTACATTCAAGCTGAGCGCAGCCGATGAAGCAACGAAGGCGGCGATTGACAGTGGAACACTGACCGGAATTGGAACGACGGCAGATCTATACAGCTCAGAGAAAACGACAACTAAACTGATTCCAAAGGATGGAACAGAGCAAGTAGACTTTAATGCGCTGACATTTAAGAAAGCCGGAACTTATAAGTTTACCGTTCAAGAGACCAATGCAAATGCACCGACAGGATGGACGTATGATTCTCATACATATGAGATTATTATTAAAGTAACAGACCAGGATTCTGTATTGAAGGCAACACAAGAGATCAATGCTGACGGGGTGACCAATTCACAAATCTTCATCAATAAATTTGAAGCATCGACAACTTACGGTGATGAAGGCGGACTGAATGTTACAAAGACATTGAATGGACGTACACTTGCAGCAGATATGTTTGATTTCACAATTACCGGTGAAGCAACTGACAGTGTAACTGCAGAAGAAGCAGAAGCAAAACTTGCAGAGACTGATAAGAGCTTTAAGAATACTGCACCAGGCAAAGACGATGTCGCGGTGATGAGTAAGCTTAGTGACGTGAAGTTTGATGAAACAGACATTGGTAAGACATATCAATACTCCGTTCGCGAGGCAGCAGGCACCGATACAAAGTATACGTATGATCAAGTATCAGCGACCGTTGCAATTACGGTACAGGAGAAAGACGGAGAGCTGTATACGGTAACAACCGTAACCAAGGGAGACGATAGTAAGGAATATAGTTCGGCAGAAAGTAAAGCTACAGCAGTAGCGCCGTTCGTAAACAGCTATACACCGGATATCGTAACCATTGAGCCGGGAGCATTTGCCGGAAAGGTAACGAAAGTTCTGAAAGGAAACCGTGACACAGGTTTAGCGGCAGGTGAATTCAATTTCCAAATGAAGATTACACCGGCAGATGATACAAGCAGCATGGACAATGTTGTACTTCCGGAGGGAGCAGTTGGAGATACAATCACATCGGCAAACGCGGCAGACGGTTCTGTAAGCTTCGGAAATATTCAGTTCAAAGCGGCAGGAAACTATCATGTAGAGATTACGGAAGTAGTTCCGGAATATGCTGATCCGAATATGACGTATGACAAGCATACCTTTAGCTATGACATTGCAGTGACTTATAATGCGGCGGAGGGAACGTTGTCAGCGAAAGTCGCGGATGGAAGTCAAGCAGGAAGCGCGACATTTACTAATATTTACGAGGCGGAAGACACGAAGGATGTTATTAACACAGAAGAGCCGGCCACGTCCGTAAATGGCAAGATTGTCGGTGTCGGCGATCAGTTGACTTATACTATCGACTGGGTAAATAATGCAGTAGATGAAACAGGCGCTCCTGCGAAAGCGGAGGTGAAGATCACAGATATTGTACCGAAAGGTACGGAATATGTAAGCGCAGATACGAATGGAGTTTATGAAGAGACTTCAAAGACAATCACCTGGACGCTTGGCGAGCAGGAAGCAGGAGCTTTCGGAACGGTAAGCTTTGTAGTAAAAGTGCTTGACAGCGCAGGCGGAACAGCGGTAGAAAATACGGCAGAGATTACCATTGGAGACAACGATCCAAATCAGACCAATACAGTTACCACGAACGTTCCGGGCAAAGATTCTGTAGTAGAAGGCGACGGAGAATTACAGGTCGGCAAGGTTTTGACCTATACCATTTCCTATAAGAACCCGGAAATTGAAGCGGCGACGGTTATCATTACAGACAGCATTCCGGAAGGTCTTGATTATGTAGACGACAGCGCGGGCGAATATGCATCGTATAACGCAGAGACACGTATGCTGACATGGAAGATTGCAGATGTTCAGCCAGGAGCAGACGGAACGGTTACATTTGATGCTAGAGTAAATGAAAGCGCCGAGACAGTAGTTGAGAACAAAGCGACGATCCAGATCGGCGAAAATGGACCTGAATATGAGACGGATACCGATCGGAAAGAGATTCCGAAAGATGGAAATCTTTCCATCAGTAAAACCATCGTACTGACAGAAGGTCAGGGCACAGGGATCGACAAAGAGAAAGAGTTTACATTTATAGTAGCGCTTAAGGATGCCAAAGGTACGGCATTGACGAAAGAATATGCTTACGCCGTAACAGGCGAAAGCGGAGAGGAAATCAAGAAAGGTAATGCTGCAGACGGTACCGAGATTTCCTTCCAGCATGGACAGAAGGCAGTGATTACCGGACTTCCGGCTGGCGCGCAGTATACGGTAACTGAAAAAGAAGTTGACGGATACACCACAACTGTAAACGGAAACGCCGGCAATGCGGCAAGCGGTACGATTACTTCAAATACAACTGCAGAAGCAAACTTTACGAATACGTACAGCGTGGCAGGAAGTCTTAGCGGAAGCGAAGCGCTTAAAGTGACGAAGGAACTGACAGGAAGAAAATGGCTTGATACAGATACGTTTAGCTATACGTTGACGGCAGCGGATGAAGCGACAGTGGAAGCCATTGAGAATGGATTTATCACGCTTCCGGAAAATGCAGGCGGACTTGAGATTACAAAAGCATCTGCAGGACATCAGGCGGCATTTGGAGATATCCAATTTACGATCGCCGGAACGTTCAAGTTCAATGTTACGGAGCAGCCAAGCGGTATCGCCGGTATTACGGACGATCAGGAAGCGGAAAGAACTGTGGTTGTGAAAGTGACAGACAAGAAAAACGGAACGCTCGAAGCAGCCGTTGTCGAAGGCGAGAGTGAGAATCTGACCTTTATCAATACATATGGCGCAGGCACAGGAGACGAGGATATCGCGGCGAAGATCGAGGCGTCGAAGAAACTGACCGGACGTGATATGAAGGCGAATGAGTTCCGATTTGAAATTGTGACAAGAGCGGCAGAAAATCCGGAAGGATTCAAGGAAACTTTCGCAGCGGCAGGAACGAATACAGAAGCTGCGGAAGGAGCGGAAGGAGCAGTAAAATTTGCAGGAAATGACGGCGCTCTGACGTATACGACGGAGTCGCTTGATCAGGCAGTAAAAGACGGATATGCCGTAAAATCTGAAAATGATGACGGTTCGGATGTATGGACGGTCAGCTATACCGCAAGAGAGATAACAGACAAACTTCCGGGCGGAGTAACCGCAGTAGAAGGAAAGACGTCTTTCGACTTTACGGTCGTAGTGACAGATCGTACAGATGGAACATTAACTGCACAAGTACAGCTTCCGGAAGGCGGTATTGTATTTGAAAATGCTTATACTGCCGAAGACACAGAGGTCAATACAGATCCTGCGGACGCAAAATCATACTTTAATAAAGTGCTGACAGGGCGCGGTTGGTTAGGAACAGACGAGTTTACATTTACCATTACGCCGTAGGATGGCGCGCCGGCGGCGGAAGACGCGGCGGCAGACGGTACGAAAACAGTAACAGTAACGTCTGACAGTGCAAAAGCAGGAGAAGCTGTTCTGTTTGGTTTCGGAAAGATCCGGTTTACAGATGAGGATATGAACGGAGCTGCCGCAGGACAGGATGGAACAAGGACGAAAGAATTCCGTTACACAGTGAAAGAAAATCCGCTTCCGGATGGAAAGATGACGGGAGTGACGATCGACGGACATGAGGCGACATTGAAGATCACAGTATCGGATAACCTGGAAGGTAAATTGGAAGTAACAAACATCGCCTCCGAAAACGGAACATTTACAAATGAGTACAAATCCCAGCTTGATTATGCGGCGGCAGGAGGACTGCAGATCACGAAGGCGCTGAACGGAAGAGATATGGAAAAAGATCAGTTCACCTTTACAGTGACGCCGAAAGCGACGGAAGGAAGCACGACTGCGGAAGAAGCGGCGGAAAAATTCGGACTTGCGAATGCGGCAAATACATATAAGAATGAAGCCGCAGAAGCAGGCGCAGTGACGACGATCAACGTACTCGACGGAAAGAACGTTACATTTACGCAGGCAGACGCAGGCAAGACGTTTACCTATGAAGCGGCGGAGACGGCGGGAACAAATACAGCTTATACGTATGATACAGATGTAAGAATCGTAACAGTCAAAGTAAAAGATAATAACAATTCGACGCTGACGGTAACGACACGGGTTACGAAAGTAAAAGACGGTCAGGAAGTGATCGTGGACGAGCAGGAAGTAACAACAGGAGAAGTCGGTCAGAAAAAAGCGACTATATCGTTTGTAAATACATACAACGACGAACCGGTCGAGCTTGGCGGAGAAGGAAGCGTGAAGATCAACGCGACAAAGACGCTGGCAAACAGACCGCTGACAGACGGAGAATTTACGTTTAGAATATTTGATAAAAAAGGAAATCCGGTTGTCGGCAAAGACGCCGAGGCGACAGGTACGAACGCGGCGGACGGAAGCATTACGTTTGCTCCGGTAAGCTACGATACAGACAGACTAATGGCAGATGTGAAAGCAGGAATCGCATCCGTAGACAAAAAGTCTCAGGCTCCGGCATATGTCTACACATATGACTATACGGTGACGGAAGACAACCCGTCCGGCGGAGTGACAGGTATTGCGACGACATTTGCGATCCAGGTGATCGTTACAGACCGCGGCGACGGAACGCTGGCGATCGAAGTGAAATATCCTGACGGAAAAGATTCGCTTCCGTTTGAGAATGTATACGGCAAGTCTGCAAATGCAGAGATCGCGCTGAACGGAAAGAAAGTATATGAGAAAGAATCCGTCAACGCGCCGGATATAGCAGGAAAGTATACATTTACGATCACAGGAACAGATGAACTTGGAAATCCTGCGCCGATGCCTGTAAAAGACGGCAAAGTCGTGACAGAGACGACGAACGATGCGGCAGGAAATATCGATTTCGGAAAACTTGTCTATACGATGGAAAATGTATTTGGTTCAGCGGAAAGTCAGGATGAGCAGACAAATGCAAATCAGGATGTGGAAGCAGGAGAAGACCCGGCGGATACAAATCAGAATGCGGAAGCAGGACAAGACCCGGCGGCAGCCGATACAGCGGAAGATAAGACGGCGGCAGAAGATGCGGCAGACGCGGCAGAAAACGCGGCGTCAGAAGAAACGGCGGGAGACGGAACAGAAGGAACGAAAGCGCCGGAAACAGATGAAACAGACATTGAAGCAAACGGCGGATCGAACGCCGGATCAAGCGGAGAAGATCAGGACAAAGAAGCGGCAGGAGCGGCTTCGGCGGACGGCGGAAACGTCGTTGATCAAGCCGGAACAATGAACGCGCAAGAAGCAGGTCAGGCGAACAGATTCAGCGAGCCTCGGACAAAAGTTTATACTTATAGAGTGACAGAGTCCGGCAGCATGGCGGGCGTGACGAACGATTTGGCGGCTGCGGAAGGAAAGACGTTTACAGTAACCGTGACAGACAACGGCGACGGAACGATCAGCGCCGTTTCCTCATGGCAGAATGATTTCGCATTTGAGTTTACAAACACATACCGTGTAAATCCGACAGATTACAGTGTGAATGAACATATCAGCATCAAAAAAGAGCTGACTGGACGTGATCTGCACGAGGGAGAATTTACATTTGAACTCATCGATGAGTCCGGAAATGTTGTGGCTTCGGCAGTGAATGAGGCGGACGGAACGGTTCGTTTCGGAGCTCTGCATTACACAGAAGCAGGCACATACAATTATGTGATCCGCGAGGCGGAAGGTACAGCCGGAGGCGTACAATACGATTCGGCAGAGCATACGGTGACTGTCATTGTGACAGATAACGGCGACGGTACATTGAGCGCGAAAGCAGAGACGAAGAGCGGAGAAGATATGAACGGCATCGTATTCCGAAATATCTACGAAGCTCGTCCGGCGTCGGTAACGCTCGGAGCTTCCAAGACTTATAAGGGAGCGGAGCTGAAAGACAAACAGTTTACGTTCGTGCTCAAAGACAAGGATGGAAACGTTGTGTTTGAAGCGAAGAACGGCGCAGACGGACAGGTTATGTTTGAGACGCTGATCTATGACCGGGCGGGCGTATATGAATACACAATTTCTGAGAAAAATGATGGGCAGAAAAATGTAACATACGACGAAACCGTATACAATGTAACGATTACGGTTACAGACAACGGAAAAGGCAATTTGATCGCAGAGGCGGTATACGGAGACGGCAGGACGCCGCAATTCGTTAATACATATGTGAAACCCCAAAATTCGGTGAAACCGGAACAGCCGACCCCGACTGTAAAACCACAGAATCCGGGAGCGGTGCAGACCGGAGATCATAATTCGTTTGCGGGAACGCTGGGAATGGCGGCGCTTGCTTTAGCGGTGGCAGCAGGTGTTATGATCAGAAGAAAGAAAAAATCATAAAATAACGTGATTTTGGAAATGAGAGCAGCGGCAGAGGATGCCGCTGCTTTTTTGTATATAGCCATAGTCAATCATAAAGCTCTGTGTTAGAATAAAGCAGTGATATGACGATGTAAAGAAACAAGAGAAAAGAACCGATGTACAGAGGACAGGGTGACCGGAGGGATATGATGGAGCATTTATATAGAAAATTAAAGGAATATGCGAACACGGGTTATTATCCGTTTCATATGCCGGGGCATAAAAGGAATACTGCGCTGATTGGATCAGAACTTCCATATGAACTGGATATCACAGAAATCGACGGATTTGACGATCTTCATCATTCGGAGGGGATATTGAAGGAACTGCAGGAGTATGCGGCGTGCGTATATCATGCGGAGGAAACGCATTACCTTGTGAACGGGAGCACAGTCGGGCTGCTGAGTGCGGTTATGGGAAGCACAAACTCGGGAGATTGTATTTTAATGGCAAGAAACTGTCATAAATCGGTCTATAACGCAGTCTTTATGAACCAACTTCATCCGATTTATATTTATCCTGAAAACGGAGCAATAAATCCCGGTGAAGTTAAGCGGATTCTTGAGGAAAATCCGAATGTGAAGAGTGTTGTCATTACATCTCCGACGTATGAAGGCGTTGTTTCGGATGTTGAGCGGATTGCCGGAATTGTTCATGAAAAGGGCATTCCATTGATCATGGATGAGGCGCATGGGGCACATTTCGGGTTCCATCCGTATTTTCCAAAGAACAGTAATACTTTAGGGGCAGATATCGTTATTCATAGTCTGCACAAGACGCTTCCGTCGTTGACTCAGACTGCGCTGCTTCATATGAATGGAGAGCTGGCTAACAGAACGGATATCAGAGAGTACGTCCATATGCTTCAATCGAGCAGTCCGTCATATATACTTATGGCAGGAATAGACGAGTGTGTTCGCTTCGTGGGAGAGAGAAGCTCAGATGTTTTTGACAATTATGTGAAGCGTCTGGAATCTGTAAGAAAGAGAATAAGCAGGCTTTCTGTGTTGAAACTGATTGAGACGGAGAAGTATGACAGGTCGAAGATAGTAACTGCGGTTGGGAATCATGGCGATGAAGACATAAATAGGTTTACAGGAAAACAATTATATGATGTTTTGAAAGATAAATATTTACTACAACCGGAGATGGCATCAGGCTCATACGTTGTTTTGATGACTTCGCCGGCAGATACAGACGAAGGGATGGAGCGCCTTGTGTCTGCATTGGAAGAAATTGACGGCGAACTTGCAAAAAGAGATAAGTATGAAAGAAATAATTCTCTGGCGCGATATATAGTGCAGGATTCAGATACATATCAATATATATTGAAGGACAAGAAAGAACGGGATCATCAGAAGAATATATATATCTATAGTCCGAGCGAGACGAAACGACAGCGTTTAAAAAAGGGATGCGAATCTGTTGAATGGAAAATGTGCGGCGGAAAGGTCGCGGCAGAATATGCCTATATTTATCCACCGGGGATCCCGCTGATCGTTCCGGGAGAACGGATCTCAGAGAAAATAGCGGAAGAGATGTCCGAGTATGAAAAAATGGGATTTCGGATTGAGGGAACAAAGGTGAAAGGAAAGATTGAGGTATTGATAAATGGGTAAAATTTATTGTGTGATGGGAAAGAGTTCTTCGGGAAAGGATACTGTTTATAAAAAGTTAAAAGAGCAATATAAAGAGTTTCGTTTGATTGTTCCCTATACGACCCGTCCGATCAGAGAAGGCGAAAAAGACGGCGTCGAATATTATTTTGTGGATCCGGAACAGTTTCGTGCGATGAAGGAGGACGGGAAGGTGATAGAGTCCCGGTCTTATAACACAAAGTGCGGAATATGGACTTATTTTACTGCGGATGACGGGCAGATCGATCTAAGCGCCGCAGATTATCTTTTGATCGGAACGCTCGTGTCATATCAGGCTTTGCGGGAATATTTCGGAGAGGAGGCGATCGTGCCGGTTTATCTCGAAGTGGAAGACGGACTGCGGCTTGCCCGCGCGCTTGAGCGGGAACGCAGACAGGAGAAGCCGAAATATGCGGAGATGTGCCGCCGTTTTCTTGCGGACGAGGAGGACTTTTCGGAAGAAAATCTTATCAAAAGCGGGATTACAGAGCGGTTTGGCAATGAAGATTTCACAGAGTGTCTGAATAAAATACAAAGATATATTGAAGAAATAAGATAGATTTTATCAGTTTTTATGAGATTTCACTCTTTTGTAATACCTTTTAATTTAAAATTGTAGTACAATAGGAGTATGTCTTGAAAGGGAAACGTCTTCTGAGAGGCATTTTGGAAAATTAATTTTAAGAGTGCAGGTGATATGGATGAGTGGTTTTAAAGACGTAGTAGGACATAAGAATATTATTAAGTACATTCAGAACGCAGTGACTGCGGACGCAGTTTCTCATGCGTATATTTTGAATGGCGAGAGAGGTTCAGGGAAGAAGCTGCTTGCGAATTTGTTTGCCATGAGCCTGCAATGTGAAAACCGGGATGAAGACGGCGACGCCTGTGGAAAATGCCGTTCGTGCAGGCAGGCGGCAGGCGGAAATCAGCCGGATATTATCCGGATCATGCATGAGAAACCGAATACGATCGGAGTAGGAGATATCCGTACGCAGGTGAATGACGATATTATGATCCGGCCGTACAGCAGCAAATATAAAATCTATATTATAGCAGATGCGGATATGATGAGCGTGGAGGCGCAGAACGCGCTTTTGAAAACAATCGAAGAACCGCCGGAGTATGCCGTTATCATGCTTCTGACGGAGAATGCGGAGACACTTCTTCCGACGATCCGTTCAAGATGTGTTATGATGAAGCTTCGCAATATTAAAGATCAGCTCGTGAAAAAATATCTCATGGAGCAGTTGGAAGTGCCGGATTATAAAGCAGATGTCTGCGTTGCTTTTGCTCAGGGAAATATGGGGAAGGCGATCATGTTGGCAAACTCCGAATATTTCAATGAGATTAAAGAGGAAGTTGTACATTTGCTGAGAAATATCGACGAGATGACAGTTCCGGATCTGATGGAAGCGGTAAAACGCTGCATGATATATAAGATGGAGATCAGCGATTATCTTGATATGATCGCGATATGGTACAGAGATGTGTTGATCTATAAAGCAACAAGAAGTGTGGATCGGGTCGTGTTTTCCGATCAGATGAAATATATTCGGGAGCGGGCGAAGAAGAGCTCATACGAGGGGATTGAAAATATTCTCGATTCTCTTGAAAAGGCAAAGGCAAGAATGAAAGCGAATGTAAATTTTGAGCTGACGATGGAACTGCTCCTGCTGACGATAAAGGAGAATTGACAAAATGGTAAAAGTAATCGGAGTCAGATTTCGTACTGCCGGGAAAATTTATTTTTTTTCTCCCGGACAGTTTGATATTAAGCAAGGCGACAATGTGATCGTGGAAACTGCCCGCGGCGTAGAGTTCGGGCGAGTTGTAAGCGGAGTAAAAGAAGTTGCCGAAGAAGATGTGATCCAGCCGTTGAAATCAGTGATCAGGATTGCGACTGAGCAGGATCAGAAAGTTGTAAATAAAAACAAACAGAAAGAAAAAGAGGCGTTTAAGATCTGCCTTGAAAAAATCCGTAAGCATGGACTGGAAATGAAATTAATCGACGTTGAGTACACTTTTGATGGGAATAAGATATTATTTTATTTCACAGCAGACGGAAGAATTGATTTTAGAGAGCTTGTAAAAGATCTTGCCGCAGTATTTCGCACAAGGATCGAACTTCGTCAGATCGGAGTGCGTGACGAGACGAAGATCCGCGGGGGGATCGGTATCTGCGGGCGGCCGCTTTGCTGCAGCACATATTTGACTGAATTTTCCGCTGTGTCGATTAAGATGGCGAAAGAACAGAATCTGTCTCTGAATCCGACGAAGATATCAGGTGTGTGCGGAAGGCTTATGTGTTGTCTGACGAATGAAGAAGAGACGTATGAGATGCTTAACAGCCAGCTTCCGTCAGTCGGGGATGCGGTTACGACAAAAGACGGACTTACAGGAGTTGTCCATTCATTGAGCGTTCTGCGCAGATTGGTAAAAGTAATCGTAAATTTGGAAAACGATGAGAAAGAGATCAGAGAATATATGGCGGATGAGCTGAAATTTAAACCGAGACGAAAGAAACAGAAAGTTACAAAAGAAGAGATGAAGCAGCTTGCGGAACTTGAAAAGGAGTAGGTAGCGGCATATGAGCGGACAAAAGAAGGGGAAAGAAGCGGTTCTTTTTCCGGGCGAGCGACTGGATGATCTGCAGCTTAACGGTCTTGAATTGATTCAGGATCCGAAGAAATTCTGTTTTGGCGTAGATGCTGTTTTTCTTTCGGATTTTGTGAAAATAAAGGCGGGGGAGCGGGCTCTTGATCTGGGAACAGGGAACGGGATTATACCGATACTGTTGTCTGAAAAGACGCAGGGACGTCATTTTACAGGTCTGGAGATTCAGCCGGAGATGGCAGAGATGGCTCGAAGAAGTGTAGACTATAACGGTTTAGAAGATAAAGTGGATATTGTGACAGGCGACATCAAAGAGGCGGCGGAAATATTTAAGCCGGCCTTTTTTGATGTGATCACGACAAATCCGCCGTACATGATCGCAGATCACGGACTTCGCAATCCGGCGGACGCCAAGGCGATCGCACGGCATGAGGTGCTTTGTTCACTTGATGATATTTTGCGGGAGAGTATGCGCCTTTTGCAGGATAAGGGAAGATTTTATATGATACACCGTCCATTCAGGCTGACGGAGATTATGATTAAAATGAATTATTATAAAATTGAGCCGAAACGGATTCAGTTTATTTATCCGTATCTTGATAAAGAGCCGACGATGGTAATGATAGAAGGCGTACGCGGGGCAAAGCCGCGTATCACGGTAGAACCGCCGCTTGTGATTTATAAATAAAAAGAAATGAAAAGGTAAAATAAATAAGAATTAAAAAGATATAAAAAAGAAATGAAAAAACAAATAAAGAAATAAAAAAATAGACAACAAGAAAAGAAAACAGAAAACAAAAAGAGACGAAGAGAAAAACAGGAGGGAAAGATGGCAGGAACTCTCTATTTGTGTGCGACGCCCATCGGGAATTTAGAAGATATTACATTTCGAGTTCTTCGAGTG
>OGXL01001916.1_pt1 | contig 16375 bp, 13 predicted proteins | sample 1576311 | NCBI WGS metagenome assembly OGXL01 (sample SAMEA3541564, study PRJEB24748) | human gut metagenome | biome: human gut; feature: human-associated habitat; material: faeces | place: China | collected 2012 | reverse complement strand
CTCGACACGATCCCAGCGGTTATCACGGTCCATTGCATAGTAACTACCGGAGATCACGCCGATTTCGCCGACACCGATCTCATCCATTTTTGCCTGCAGCTGCTCAACATAGGATTTTCCGGATGCCGGAGGAGTGTCACGGCCATCCAGGAAGCAGTGTACATAAACTTTCTCGAGACCCTTACGTTTTGCCAGCTCCAGAAGTCCGAATACGTGGGTGATGTGGCTGTGAACACCGCCGTCAGAAAGAAGTCCGAACAGGTGCAGTGCGGAATTATTTGCTTTTGCATTTTCAACAGCCTTTACCAGCTCTTCATTCTCGAAGAAATCGCCGTCCTGGATTGCTTTCGTGATTCTGGTCAGCTCCTGATATACAACGCGGCCTGCGCCCATGTTCAGATGGCCTACCTCAGAGTTACCCATCTGTCCGTCCGGAAGACCTACAGCAAGTCCGCTGGCCTGTCCTTTTACGTACGGGCACTGGCTCATCAGCTGGTCCATAATCGGAGTTTTCGCTTCGCAGACAGCGTTATGCTCGCATTTGTCATTCAGTCCATATCCGTCAAGAATCATTAATACGGTTGGTTTTTTACTCATTGTGAATTCCCTTCTTTACTTAAATTTTGGGTAACAATCCAGAGCCCCGTCTCGATTCCGCTTACGCTGCATCTCGATGTTGCTTTTCGCCATATGAAACTCCAGAAAAAGCGCTCCTTCATGCAAGCATGATTCGCGATTTTTCTTCCATTTCGCATGGCTCTGAATTGTTACATTTTGTTAGTATACCCGGATTGTCGAAGAAATCTCCTGGATCATCGACATTCCGCCTAAAATCTGCATGGCATCCTCAAAATGGCGCTCTTTGACCTCGTCCGTAATGACGACGATCTCGGCGTATTTTCCATTGACACGTTTCTGAAGCATCTGTGCAATCGAAACCTTGTTGTTTCCAAAGACAGAAGCTACCGATGCCAGCGTTCCATACCGATTTTCAATCTGCATGCGTACAAAATATTTCGACTTAATTTCGCCGACACGCTTGATCGGGCATTCCCGGTAGCATGTGCAGCCGATTCTGCCGCAGCAGTTCCATAAAATATTGCGCACAACATCGAAAATATCGCCTACAACGGCACTCGCAGTCGGAAGCTCTCCGGCACCTCGTCCGTAAAACATCGTATCCTGTACGGCATCGCCTGTCAGGAATACGGCATTGTAGGAATCATTGACAGTCGCAAGCGGATGATTGCTGTCGATCAGCATCGGATGAACGCGGGCTTCGATTCCTTCCGGGGTATCTTTTGCCACGCCGAGCAGCTTGATCGTGCATCCCATCTCTTTTGCGTACTCGATATCGGTCGCCGTGATTTTGGTAATGCCTTCGGTGTAAACATCTTCAAATGTCACTCTGGAGTTGAACGCTGCCGAAGCCAGGATTGCTACCTTGCGGCCGGCATCAAGACCTTCCACATCTGCGGTCGGGTCTGCTTCTGCATAGCCCATGTCCTGCGCCAGACGGAGCGCATCACCAAACTCCATGCCTTCCTGCGACATTTTTGTCAGAATAAAATTTGTGGTACCGTTGAAAATACCCATCAGCTCTGTGATATGATTGGCTGCAAGGCACTGTTTCACCGGACGGATGATCGGAATTCCTCCTGCCACGGATGCCTCGTAGAGAAAATCTTTTCCGTTTCTCTTTGCTGTTGCAAGGATTTTTTTGCCCTCGGATGCCACCAGATCTTTGTTTGCCGTTACAACATTCTTTCCTGCATCCAGGCAGGCAAGAATGTAATTCATAGCCGGCTGTTTTCCACCCATAACCTCAACAACAATCTCAATCTCCGGGTCATTGGCAATGTCCTCAAAGTTCATGGTAATGATTGACGGATCATCAACCTTTGCAGCTGCTTTTTCCACATTGCGCACGAGAATTTTTTTCAGCTCCACACGCGCTCCCAGCTTCGGAAGCATTTCCTCCTGCTGGCTTTTCAGCACTTTGTACACACCGGTACCGACGGTGCCAAGACCCAGCATTCCGATTTTAATTACTCTTTCCTCTGCCATACTCATCTCTCTCTCTTATTTCAGGGATACGATGCATTCAATTTCTACTTTTGCTGCTTTCGGAAGAGCAGCAACTGCTACACAGGAACGAGCCGGTTTGGACTCGCCAAAGAAAGCACCGTATACTTCATTTACCTTGGCAAAATCGTTCATATCGGTCAGGAAAATGGTTGTTTTCATCACTTTCGTGCGGTCAGTTCCTGCTGCTGTCATGATTGCGTCCAGATTCTTTCAATTGATAAGCAATTTCAGTTTGGTTAAGGCTTTTCATACGGTTGCTCTGTGGCTGTATGAGAAGCCTTAGTTTCAGGTAAGAGATTCTATATGGCATTCTATGTAGTCTTTATAGTTCTCTATAAATATGCGCTTTATATTTTGTGGGAAGTGTCTTATCGTTTGTCAATCTTTTTAAGAGGCCATATAAGGCTCTCGTATTCATGAAGACTAAGAATTGTAAAAAAATCCTTTCAATCTTTGTTTCATGTATTTATCTTACTATATGTTAAGGGAGGAAGTAGGGATTAGTTGTGGATGGTTGAAAATCAATAAGTTATTATATGTCTGGAAGATGAAAAAATATAAATCTCTTAGTAAGAGATCGACATTTCACGTGCAAAAATAAGGAAAGTTTTGATAACTAGTACACTTTTCGCGGAAAAAATATGGAATATTGTGAAAAAAAGTATTTCTTCTAGTTCTGCCAGCTCTGGTTTAACCTTGTATGTGTATAGTTAATGTTTTGATTTAAAGCTTGTTATCGTCTGTTTGTCGATCTCTTACTAAGAGATCTGCATAAAAAGCCAATAAGAACGAATAACGAGTTTAGATGGAATACCTGTTTCTGAGACGTAAAAAGACGAGCGGCACTTCTGTAAGGCAGAAGGCATTGCTCTATCGTGCCGCCGGTCGCGAGTGGACGGCGCGGTTCTCGTCACTGTCGGATGTTCGTCCGGCAGACAGCCTTATATATAAAGGTATATTGTATCAGTTGGAGATACGTCGGGCATTCCTTGATTCCTCTCTTTCGTTAAAGAAACTGAGTGTGATGCTCGAAACAAACCAGACTTACCTGAGCAATGCGGTGAACCGCTACTTCGGTTGTCACCTGAAGGAGTTGCTTAACCGCTACCGGGTGGAATACGCTAAGGAGTTGCTTCGCAACGGCGGTTGTCCGCTGGGTGAGGTTCCGTCACGGAGTGGCTTCGGCTCGAAGAGTCCTTTCTATCTGGCTTTCGTCCGTCAGACGGGTATGACACCGAAACGGTATGCGGCGCGCGAGAGGAATCTGGTAAACTTGGAAATAAAGAATGAAGTCCTTTTATAACAGTATATGTATAACCAATTTTTAGTTTTTTAAATTTATAAATTTAAATCTTTATTTATGAACAAAAAGTTTTTAAGTGCAGTTCTGTTCGGAGCCTTAATGGTTTCGTCAACAGGAACATTTGTGTCTTGTAAAGACTATGATGAGGACATTGACCGCATCGACAAGGAACTGGTCGATATCAAGTCGGCTCTTTCAGCTTTACAGGCAAAAGTTGATGCTGGTAAGTATGTTACCAACGTAGTGAAGAACGGTGACGGTATCACTGTAACCTGGAGTGACAACTCTACGAGTACCATTGAAACTATTAAAGGTGACAAGGGTGAAGACGGTAAGAATGGTACAGTTGTGACCATTATCGACGGTTACTGGGCATTTGACGGTGTGAAATCTGAATATCCTGCCAAAGGTGATAAGGGTGACAAAGGTGACCAAGGCGAACCGGGTGATGCTGCCGCTGCCGGACACGATGCCAAAGTGAACGAGGAAACTGGTTATTGGCAGGTATGGGATGCTGAAAAAGGTGCATACGTGGATACCGAATATATTGCCGGTGGTCTGAGAGTGGTTGAAGTTGCCGGTGGTTACAACTTTACTGTAACAGAAGCAAACGGTGAGCCGAAAACTATCTTTATTCCGGGTGGAGCTGCATTGTTAAGCATTATTCCTGAACTGAACGGACAAAACTATGCTCAAGATTTCGATATCTATTATGGTATATTGAATAATGACGTGGATTGGGCAGGACATAAAGCTGTAAACGGCAAAATGTTGAAAGGTATGTATCCTACTGCCGACCGCGACATCAAGATGCAAGTGAATCCCGCAGGTGCTGATGCTGACGCTTATGACTGGGCGTTTGTATCTACAGACAACACCACTCCTTGGGGATTGAATTTTGGTGCTCCCCAAGCATGGACCGGCAAAGCTACTACAGCTACCCGTGCTACATCGGCCAACGGTATGTGGTTACTGCCTCGTGACGTACAGAAATGGGATTTGGATGCAGCCGGAAGCCAGGGACGTCCTGACTATGCAGGCCAGTTCAAGGCTAATGATGGTGACAAGTACCTGTTTGCACTGAAAGCTACATCAAAAAATAATGGAGAAGTAGTAAAATCCCCGTTTGTATATACATTCAAAGCCAGCAATGTAAACGCAACTGAAAACATTTACATTAATGGCTTGACATTTGCTCCTTCAGGAAGCTCATTCTTGTATGGAAAGGAATATACTCCTTCCTTCGATATACTAGGATTTAGTTCTGACGGCTATGATCAATGGGCAGAAGACTCTGTATTGGTATACGACTACTATCTGGAAATAGACAAGAGTAAGATTACAGATGAATCCATCAGAAAATATGGTGTGGAGATTACTGAAGACGGTTATCGTTTCATCGCTAAGAAAGAAGCTGTAGTGAACAATACTATTCCGTTCATTTACAACTACATCTTGATAAACGGTCAGAAAGGTAAGACTTACTTCTCTGTCAACTTTAATGATGAGGCTGTGACTGTTCCTGACAAGTTCCTGGAAGATATCGTTGCGCCATTCAATGCTACGGTTATTGCCGATCAAACCAGATGGTATGGATGGAGTAAGGCACTTGACTTGACAGAATTCTTCAATACTTTGGGAGATGCAGGCAAGATGAAATGGATTGATGCGATTGCACGCAGCATGGGTAATTCAACCGATCCACAAGAAATCAACAGAAGTGTATTCGATAAGAAATATGGTAGCAATGACCTTGACTTCAATGTAGAACTGACCGGTGGTGATCCTATCAACAACCAAGGTACTTGGGACCGTGTTGCATACAATGGTGCATTGCTGGACAAATACATTGAATTTGATTATGTAGACGCAACCGGCAAGTCTTGTCTGACCGGAAACATCCGTGATTTGGATAAGATTACCGCATTGAAGGTAACATTCAAGGTTGACAGTGAATTAGGAGGACATGTAACTGCTCCTTATTACACAACAGACGATCGTCAGTATAGTGGTGACAACACGAAGATTGCATTGCCTTTGGACAACGCGTTCCGTGTAGAAATCGCAACTCGTTATGATCAATACGAAGTGGCAAGAATGAACTTCTCATTCGAATTGCAGATGCCTACTAACTGCCCGATCAAACGTGAATCTGTAGCTAACCGTACGTCTGCTTGGTCTAAAGACAAAGACGGAAATGATGTATTGAAAGTATATGGTGAAAAACTGTTGGACCGCTATGATGCTGTTGCTGCTGATATGCGTGATGCATTCAAGGGAGTTTATAATTACCAGAATGGTGCTTACAATGCACAAGCAAATGTTGAAGCTAACTGGTATGAAGTATTGGTTCCGACTAACTCGTTCCAAATTATTGGTAAGACTAATGAAAGCTATGTAACTCTTGCCGATATCTCAAATAGCTCATTATATACTGAATGGAATACAATCGGCTTCTATGGCACAGCCGGTAACATGGATGCATATACTTTGACCGATGTTAAATATCATCACTTCAATGTTTATACAGAAGCTAAGGATGATATTATATTACAGTTCGCCAGCCGTATTGCTGACTCTAAGGTTGCAAAAGTAGCATCTAAGGGTACAAAAGAGAATCCGTTCATTGCAAAAGCTGTTTATTCAACAGATGGTTTGCAGACCATTTTGAAGTATGCATTCGAAGTAAGCAATACTGATTTCACTTTGGCTGATGCATTCGACAAACCGTACTATCTGTTTGACCGTGCTGCCGCACAAGGTGTAACTGCTGCATTACGTGCCGAATTGAACTCTTCATTGGTAAATAACAGACAAAGCATTGTTGTAGATAAGGCTGATCCTTCATTCTATGGCTTGTATCCTTCTGCCAAGATGGATCAACAGGCTACAAATGTGGTAACTTATATCTTAGACGGTGCTGTTCAAACTGCCAATACCAACAAGATGAAGTTTGATATTGCCAAGGAAGTAGGTAATGGTAAGGTTATCGAAATCACATATCATATCACAGATGTATTTGGCATGACTAAAGACTTGACATTCTATGTACAGACTTTGAACTAATTGTTTCTAACAGTAGAGTCTTAAAAAATGAGAGTGACTTTCGGGGCACTCTCACTAACAATTCCAAGATAAGACTTTCTCCGACGGGAGAATCTTATATAATAAAAACTTTAAATTTATAAAACAGAATCTCTGGCTTGTGATAAGCCGGAGATTTTTTATGTATATAACGGCAATCATCTCAGCGTGGAAAAAGAATATGAAGAATCTATGACGGATTCAGCGATGAATGTTTCATGGTAATTTGCTGATAAATATGCAGTTATGCATATATGACGGATTTGAAGGATTTTACAACGGTTTTACTGTTTTAGGTGAAACTTGACCATTCATCAGTTTCGGTCCTAGAAGTTTAATCAGACTTGGTTGCCCGCAGTATCTCGCGTTTTCCCCCCGGAGGGCCGGGAAGGCGTTCTACTGTGAATCCGGCTGTTTGCAGCATCCTTCTTACCACCCCTTTGGCACAGTAAGTTGTCAGGATACCTCCGTCATTCAATACCTTGTATAAAGTATCGAAGAGAGATTGTTCCCACATTTCGGGTTGTTTTTCGGGAGCGAAGGCATCAAAGTAGACGATATCGTATAAGGGAACGGCAGAACGGCTGCCTTCCACCGGGTTGAAAAGCCGGGTAAAATCGTCTTCAATTTTATGTAATGTGAACCAAGGGGATACCTCTGTTTCCGTGTCCCAGGGTGCCCGGTGGATGGCATAATAATCCTCCTCATGCTGTTTGCCGATCAGGCGGGGGTAGTCCAGTTGTTTCAAGGTTTCTTCGGCCAACGGATAGCGTTCGATACCGGTATAATGTACTTTCCGTCGGGTTTCTTCTGCTGAAAGCAGTGTCAGAAAGGCATTCAGCCCTGTTCCTAGTCCTATCTCCAGAATGTGGGGCTCGGAAACGGGAGAATGTTTTAATCCCATTTCGATAAAGATATGTTGTGACTCCGTCAGTGCCCCTTTCACCGAATGATAATGTTCGTCCAGTTCGGGTACATAGAGGGTATAACTTCCATCTGATGTTTGTTCCAGTTTCATAATTTTAATGCATTAAAGCGGAGGCTTCCAATACCCCCCATACCAATAAGGCGTAGCGGAGTATCTTTCCGATGGTCATAGCGAGAATGACAATCCATATATTGGCACGCATCATGCCTAATACAATGGATATGGCACTTCCCAAAATAGGGATAAAGGCGAAGAAAGCCATCCAGGCACCCCGTCCGTGTACAAACCGCTCCGCACGGTCCATCTTCTCTTTTTTTACATGAAAATATTTCTCGATCCATTCCATATTGCCCAGATGTCCCATCCAGTAGCAGGTCATGCCGCCGGCAACATTGCCGGCGGTGGCGGCAGCTATACTGATCACCGGGTCTAAGCCCAACGGACCGACACAGGCTGCCAGTACGGCCTCCGAGCTGAATGGGAGAACACTTCCGGCTATAAAAGAGCCTAGGAAAAGGCCCCAATATCCCCAGTCGATCAGGAATTGAAGAATTGCATCCATAAATTGTATATAGTTAGAACTATTAATAGAACAAATGTAATGATGAAAAAGATGCCGGTAAAGCGGTTGTGGGTTAAAGTAAATAAATGTCCTGTTAAAATGGACCCTACAATGATTTGCATCTGTAACAGGATGTCGAAATGCTGTGGCTGTAAGATACCCAGTAAATAAATCCAGGCTTCAACGGTGATCAGGAAAGAAAGGAATATACGCGTGCGCACCTTATCTAAATAAGAAACATGGAAATAATGCACGCTGCTGACCAGTGATATCAAGGTGATGATTCCACAGGATATGATCCTGTCCATTCCTAATGTCCCATAACTGATGGGTTGAAAATGAATAAGCTCCTGTAAAGGGTGATAGAAGAGATTCATTTTGTCGTAATAGAACGCGTAACCGAAAAAGAGCCAGTAGGGCATACAGAGTCCTGTAAGCCCGGCAAAGAAACTTTTGAGTGACAGGGATCTGAAACTAATCATTCCCAAATAGAACAGAGGTACAAAATAAAGTAACTGTGGAAACAACAGGCTTCCCAGTCCGATGAAAAAGAAAGCGTGGAATATACTTCCCGCCGGATAGGGAGATTCGTAGCTACTGAATAATTGGGAAGTAGCGATCAGAAAGGCGAGCGGCACAAAAACGGCATACTGGAAGGAATGCAGAAACAGACAGGTTGTGGACAGGAATATATAAAAGCTGACATGCAAGGTACTGCGTGTCCGTATCAGCGTGAAGGCGGTGTTTATCTCGATCAGCAGATAAGCAGTCAAAGCACAGACTAGCAAATTGATTACATCCTGCCATTCATTGCCGGTGATGATCCGGAGAAGCAGGCATATAAGGATGGCAACAGGGAAGGTGAATCTTCCCTTTGCCATATCTGTCTGGAATTTGTCATAGCCTGCCATGGGTTAATAGTCCGCTGATTACAGGTCGAATCCAATATCAGAACGGAAATATTTCTTGTCGAAATTGATTTTCTTCGCATTGGTGAATGATTGTGCCAAGGCTTCTTCTTTATTGGCGCCGTAGGAGCTGACTGCAATGACACGCCCGCCGCTAGTGACTACCTGGCCGTCTTTCAGTGCCGTTCCTGCATGGAATACAATGCTGTTTTCAATCTCTTCTATTCCGCTGATGGCAAATCCCTTGTCATAATGCTCCGGATATCCACCGGATACCAGCATGACGCATACTGCCGAACGGGGGTCTATCTCCAAGACTTTTTCATTCAGATTGCCTGTTGCAACTCCTTCAAGCAGTTCCACCAAGTCACTCTTGATGCGCAGCATGACACTTTCCGTTTCCGGGTCGCCCATGCGTACATTGTATTCAATGACCATCGGTTCGCCCTTTACATTAATTAGGCCGAAGAAAATAAAGCCTTTATAGTCGATGCCTTCTGCTGCCAGTCCTTCTACTGTGGGGCGGATGATACGGTCTTCCACTTTTTTCATCCATGCTTTGTCGGCAAACGGAACAGGAGATACACTACCCATACCACCGGTGTTCAGCCCTTTGTCGCCTTCGCCGATGCGTTTGTAGTCTTTTGCTTCGGGCAGAATCTTGTAGTTTTTTCCATCGGTCAGAACGAATACGGAACATTCTATACCGCTCAGGAATTCTTCAATCACTACGGTGGCGGAAGCGTTACCGAACATTCCGCTCAGCATTTTTTTCAATTCTTCCTTGGCTTCTTCCAAGGTGGGAAGAATCAGTACGCCTTTTCCGGCGCAAAGACCGTCGGCTTTCAGTACGTATGGAGCTTCCAATGTTTCCAGAAAGGCTAATCCTTCTTCCAGATTTGCGGCAGTGATACTTTTGTAACCGGCTGTCGGGATGTTATGGCGTTGCATGAAGCCTTTGGCGAACTCCTTGCTGCCTTCCAGTACCGCACCTGCTTTTGAAGGCCCGATAACAGGAATGTTTTTCAGCGCTTCATCTTTTTTGAAATAATCATAGATTCCTTTGACTAACGGGTCTTCGGGACCTACCACTACCATATCTATATTATTCTTTACTACAAACTCCCTGATTGCTGTAAAGTCATCTGCTTTAATCGCTACATTCTCGCCTACATTACTTGTGCCGGCATTTCCCGGAGCGATATATAGTTTCTCAATTTTGGGACTTTGAGCAATCTTCCATGCCAGGGCGTGTTCACGTCCGCCTGAGCCTAATAGCAACAGTTTCATAATCTTATCTTTTGTTTATTTTAAATGGTCTTCAAAATAGCGTGTAATGCGTTCATACAAGTGGACACGATCGCGTCCGAACATATTATGGCCGTCGCCCGGATACATAAAGAAATCGGGTTGGGTCCCGGCATCAATGCAGGCACGGAGGAAACTGATGCTGTGCTGAGGGACACAAGTGGGGTCATTGGCGCCAATGATCACTTCCAGGCGTCCTTTCAGATTTCCGGCTCTCAGCTTCAGGTTGGCGTTCTTGTAGCCTTCGGGGTTGGTTTGTGGAGTATCCATGTAGCGTTCGCCGTACATTACTTCGTAGTAAGCCCAGTCGATGACAGGGCCGCCGGCTACTCCTACTTTGAATAACTCGGGGTAAGTCAGCATCAAGTTGGTGGTCATGAAACCACCGAAACTCCAACCGTGTACGCCAATGCGGTTATTGTCCACATAACCCAACGATTTTAAGAAATCCACTCCTTTCACTTGGTCTTTCATCTCTTCGGTTCCTAATTGGCGGAACGTACAGTTCTCAAATTCCAGTCCCCGGTTGTCACTGCCCCGGTTGTCAACGGTCAGCATGACGTAACCCAGTTGTGCCATGTAAATATCCCATCCGCGGGCGTCATAGTTGCGGTTGTTGTGGATTAGCTGGGCATGTGGACCGCCATACACGTAGACTACGGCCGGGTATTTTTTGTTTGGGTCAAAATTTACCGGTTTTATCAGGCGGTAGTATAAGTCGGTCTTGCCGTCGGCAGCCTTGAGGGTACCGACGGTGATTTCGGGCATATTGTATGCTTCCATCGGATTGGTAGCTGTCAACAGGCTGACAGTCTTTTCCTTTCCGGAAGTGGGAACGATCTCGATATTCCGGGGAATGGTGAAAGAAGTATAATTGTCTATTACATAGTTGCCGCTACCGGATAGTTGTACATGATGCATACCATCTTTATTGCCGATGAGGCGGCGTTTGCCTGTCTTTACATTCACAGCGTATGCGTTGCTCTGCAAAGGGGAAACCTCTGTGCTCATGATGATGACTTCCTTGGTCTTTTCATTGAATCCGAGGATGTTTTGTACTACCCAGTTGCCTTGGGTAAGCTGTCTGGTTTTGTAGCTTTCCCGGTAAGAACCTCCGGCCGCGGCTCCATGTGATTCCGGATATATGGAAGTCTTGGTGTCCATCAGGTAAAGATGGTTGTAGCCGTCGCGCTGGCTCTGATAGATAAACTTCGTGTGGTCCCAAGGCAGAAAGACAATGGGATGTTGAGGTTCTACATATTTAGTATGCTCCTCTTCGTAAAGGGGGTTATTTTTCAGTGGCTCTCCTGTTTCCGCATCATAGCAGCATAGCAGGGCATGGTTCTGGTCACGGTTCAGTTCAATGACATAAACGCTTTTTTCGTCAGGACTCCAGCTGATATTGGTGAAATAACGGTCGGTGGGGTCTCCGGCTTTCAGATAAACTGTTTTTTGGGTAGCCGGATTGTAGATGCCGACAGTCACTTTGTGGCTGGTCATTCCTGCCATCGGGTACTTGTCCGGCTCCAGTGTCGCTATGCGGGTGGAGGTATTTACTTGTGGATAATCGGTTACCATGCTCTCGTCCATACGGTAGAAAGCAAGCAGATTTCCTTTCGGACTCCAGAAAGTACCTTTTGAGATACCAAATTCCTGACGGTGTACGCTTTGTCCGCATACGATGCCTTTCGGTTCATCGGTGACTTGTTGTGTTTTCCCGTCGGCAGTCGTTACAAACAGATTGTTGTCAAGGGTATAAGCCAATGAACGGCTTTCCTTGTTCCAGTCCTGGTTGGCGGCTTTAGGAGAGAGAGGCTGACTCCATATTATTTCCTTTTTAGTTAAATCGATCAGCACTTTATTGGATGTGGTATTTACCAACATCATCTTTTCAGCGTATGGGAAAGATACATTTCTGAAGTGGTTGATTTTCCCTAATTTCTTGTTTGCCAACAGTTCATTCACTTCCTGCAAAGTGATAAGTACGTTTTCCTTTCCATTTGCCGGATGGATGGTTTTTACCTCTTCTATGTCGGCGTTGATGCATACATCCCCCCACCATTGCAAACCATACAGATTCTGTGGAAGCAGGTTATAGTAATTGTTTCCTCCCGGCATCAAGTCTTCCAGTGTGAAACTTTTCTTGTCTTGTGCCCATGTTACAGATGAAGCCATGATTAATAAGGCGATCAGATTGATTAATTTTCTCATAACTGTTTATTCTTCTGTCTTTTCCTTATTGTCGTCAAATTTACGGGGGCTGCTTTTGAAATTGTCGCGGCCTTCACGTTTGTCACCAAAGTTGCGGTGTTCTCCTCTTTTGAAATCGCCACGTCTCTCACGTTTGTCATCAAAAGAGCGTCTTTCTCTGCGCTCTCCTCCTTTGTACTCTCCGTGTCCTTCACGTCTGTTGTCAAAACTACGATGTTCTCTGCGTTCTCCATATTCTACTTTTTCCGTGTTACGGCGCGGACGGATTTCTTCTCGGCGGGGCTTGAACTCCCGATCGGCATTTTCACTACGGAATTCTTTGAATTTGCCGTCGAATAATTGGTATTTGCGGAATTCGCATTCCAACGAACCGTTGAACAGGGGAATTTTTATAGAAGGCTTTAAACCAATCTGGTCAAAACATTCTTCACGGTAACTTAGTACCCATGCATCATTGCCGGTGAAAGAGTGTTTCAGACGTTCGCCTATCATTTGATACAGGCCCAGCAAGTCATTGGTTGAGATACGTTCTCCATAAGGAGGGTTGGTGATGATGATGCTTTTTTCTTTGGGTTGCTCAAATTGCTGGAACGGTTGGATTTTTAAGATAATTTCCTTGCTCAGTCCGGCTGCTTTCACATTGTGAGTGGCGATTTCATTTGCTTTCGGATTGTTGTCATATCCAAAAATTTTATGTGTGAACTCACGTTCCTGTGAGTCGTCATTGTAGATGCGGTCAAATAGTTCCTGATCAAAATCGTTCCACTTTTCAAAAGCGAACTCCTTGCGGAATACGCCGGGAGCGATGTTACGTGCTATCAGGGCGGCTTCGATAGGGATTGTTCCTGAACCGCACATCGGGTCTATCAAATCACATTCGCCTTTCCATCCGGTCATCAGGATCATACCGGCTGCCAGTACCTCATTCAAAGGAGCTTCTACGGCTTCCTGGCGATAACCCCGGCGGTGGAGTGACTCACCCGAGCTATCTAGTGACAGAGTACATTTATCTTCGGCTATATGGATGTTCAGTGCCACATCGGGATGGTTGATGCGTACCGAGGGGCGCTCTCCTGTCTTTTCACGGAAATAGTCCACAATGGCATCTTTTACTTTATAGGCCACGAACTTGGAGTGACGGAATTCGTTCGAGAAAACCACAGCGTCTACGGCAAAACTTTTATCTTTATCCAAGAAGTTTTCCCATGCAATGGTTTTGATAGCTTCGTAAACTTCGTCGGCATTCTTCGCCTCAAAATGTTTAATGGGTTTCAGGATGCGGATGGCAGTACGCAGGCAGAAGTTTGCCTTATACATCATTTCTTTATCGCCCATAAAGGCTACCATGCGTCTTCCTATTTCTATATTGCTGGCTCCCAGCTCGGTGAGTTCTTTTGCCAGTACTTCTTCCAGTCCCTGGAAAGTCTTGGCGATTAGCTCGAATTCTTCCTTCATCTTAAATGATAATTACGTAATTTCAATTGATGGGACAAATTTAATGATTTTCTGTTTGCTAATCAATTATTTAGAGAATTAATCTGTCTGATGAAGCAAAAAAGAGGATGAAATCGGGACATCCGCTCTCTTTGCCGGGGTTCTTTATTTATCTTCAATTATAAAAAGTCTTTGAAAACGGGATTTGGTGTATCTTTGGAATAAATTGAAAAAATGTATCCGGTAATATAATTGTTATCCTATAGAAATAAATTCTACACAGGAATTTGCCATTTTTGCTGAATCAAGAAACTTAAATAGAAATCAGAATGAAAATGGAATTGACGAATGAGAAACGTAAAGGATATGTGGTTTGTGCTTTAATGATACTGGTCTCTTGTTTGTATTTGGTTTATCTGGGATACAGTCTATACCGTATGGGGCATGTTTAGGATAAAAATGAAACCATATCTGTATCGCACAGGTATGGTTTCTGTAAGAGAATTCTATGATTAATAGGTTGAGTGACTTTTATGCGAGTTCTTCTGCCAGATAGACTTCGTTTACTTCGCTGAAAAACTCATCGGCGATATCTGACAGGGTTTCCAATGCTTCTTCGGCAGTTTCACCGTAAGTGCAGCATTGGTGGTAGTCTGTTAAAAAGGCGTAATATTCCCCGTCGGGTGTACATTCTATCTGATATTCATTGCTTTTAAGTTTCATATATACCTCCTTTTTTATTGTACTGCAAATATCGTATTTACCTGTTACAGGAAGGTGTATAGGACGTTACTGTTTTATTAAAAAGTTTGCTGTCATACTACTTTTTGACCATTTTGCAATGTCAGCATCTCTTTAGGTATGCAGGCTTTGATTTTTTCTATCAGCATATTGAGCAGGGTATGACGAATGAAGTCTGTACGTGTCACTATGTAGATTCTCCGTGTGGGACGTGGCATGGCAAACGGACGCACCAGTCGTTTTTGTTCGTCATTGAGTTGCAATACGGCTAGTTCGGGGATAAATGTGATACCTTTTCCGCTTTCTACCATGCGCATGAAAGTTTCCATGCTTCCCAGCCGGTATGCAATTTGACAAGACTGGGCGGATTCCAATTGGCAGAAACGCATCAGTTGGTCGCGGAAACAATGTCCTTCGTCCAACAGCCACAACTGTTCACCGCTGACTTCGCTGGAACGGATCATTTCTTTTTTAAAGAGAGCGTTATGTCTTGAAACATATCCTAAAAAAGATTCATAATAAAGAGGTATGGAGTGGAAATGGGCCCCTTCTGCTGCTCCGGCAATAAGGACAGCTTCCAGTTCACCCGCTTTCAGTGCCTCCAGGCATTCTTGTGTTTTCATCTCTGTAACTCTGATGTCCAAGGAAGGGTATTCTTCCATTAGTTCGGGAAAGAAACGTGAATTCCCGGACCATGGGGTGGCCTTTTTCCGCCCCGCCATGCTACAATATCCACACCCAAGGGAAAAGGAGTCGATTCTATGGAACCGGATTTCAGTGAACGGCTGAAAAACTACCGCCGGGCCAAGGCCATGACCCAGCAGGACCTGGCGGACCAGTTGGGGGTCAGCAACAAGACGGTCTCCCGCTGGGAGTCGGGGGGCGGCTATCCCGACGTGCCGCTGCTGGTCCCCCTGGCCCGGGCGCTGGGGGTGACGGTGGATGACCTGCTGGACGGGGAAAAGCCCATCCGGACCCTCACCCGGGCGGACGGACAGAGCTTGCTGTCCTTTGCGTTTGCCCTGGGAGGCGGGGTGCTCTTCTTCCTGCTGGACCTGTTTATGCCCACCCTGCTGTGCTACCTGGCCTACCTGGGGTGCATGGCCTACGGGGTCTATCTTCAGCGGTACTACTGCTACCAGAACCGCTGGTTCCGCATCGGCAACGCCGCCATGGACCTGTCGGTCAACCTGACGGTAGTCCTCCGGCTGGGAACGGGCCTGGCCGCCCTGCCCGCCGCCATGACCATCGCCAACGTCCAGGAATGGCGTGTGCGGCTGCTGTTTTGGTGGAAAGACCACCTGCCCCTGCTCCTCCTGCTGGGCGTGCTTCTGGCCCTGGCTCTCACCGCCCTCACCCTCTGGCTGGTGGAGCGCTGCGGCTTTGGGCGGAGACCGGTGCTGCTCCGGCCGGGGCTCCGCCGACCCGCTGTCCGGGAGCTGCTGCCCGCCCTCTCCCTGCTGCTGCTGACGGCCTTCTGGCTGCTCTTCCGCCTGGACGCCCTGCCTCTGGAGGCGTACCTCCGGCAGAGCCTGCTCTACGGCGGCCTGGCTGGGATGCTGATTCTGCTCTGCCTGCTGCTCGCCCTGAAAAAGGGCCGCCGCCGGGGCCTGGCCCCTACGGCCCTGCTGCTGCTGGGCGCTGATCTGCTGCCCGGTCTGGGGGAGGAGTGGGCCTACCTGCCCCGCAGCAAGGAATTTATCCTGGCTAGGCCCACCCTGTCCGATCTGTACCCCCGGTTTTACCGCCCGGAGCCGGAGCAGGTGCGGTGTTCTGGTGCTGGATCACCGGTGCAATCTTTACCAAAG
>OGXL01001913.1_pt1 | contig 16396 bp, 9 predicted proteins | sample 1576311 | NCBI WGS metagenome assembly OGXL01 (sample SAMEA3541564, study PRJEB24748) | human gut metagenome | biome: human gut; feature: human-associated habitat; material: faeces | place: China | collected 2012 | reverse complement strand
GATACAGCGCGCCAATGCCCTTGGGAGCGTGGATCTTGTGGCCGCTCACCGACAGTGTCGATAGGAGGTTGGGGCAGTGGCAACTTCAGTGAGATGGCAGCAGATGCCGACAATCGCCTCGCTTTTGCTGCCGACTGTAAGCGCGTGATTGATGAGTTTGGTCTCGACGGCATTGATATAGACTGGGAATTTCCTACGAGTAACATGGCAGGTATCTCTTCGTCACCCGACGACACTCGCAACTACAACCTGATGATGCGCGACATTCGTCAGGCTATAGGAAGCAACAAGCTTCTGACGCTCGCAACAGTATGCTCTGCCGATTACATCGATTTTGAAGGCGTTATGCCCTATATTGACTTTGTCAACATCATGGCGTACGACATGGAGAATCCTCCTAAGCACAATGCTCCCCTATATCAGTCTTCAAAATTCCCCGGATGGTTTAACTGTGACATGGCGGTCAAGGCGCACTGTGCCAAGGGAGTGCCCGCATCGATGCTTGTGCTCGGTATGCCTTTTTATGGTCATGGAACCGATATTTACGACCACTCCACAGATTTTAAGAATGTAAAGGTGCCCTCGGGGTACACCAACTGTTGGGACGACGAGGCAAAGGTCCCTTATGTGACCGACAAGAATGGACGTTTTGTCCTCAGCTACGACAACGCTCGCTCAATAGGTTTGAAATGTGATTATATTCTCGAAAACGAACTTCTTGGAGCCATGTTCTGGGACGATGCCGGCGATGACAGTAACGACACGCTTCATAAGACTATAGCTAATAAACTTTTTGTTAAATCTAACTGACAACTATATAAGCTATATATATCAGTAGATTGCTTTAATATAGGAATGGTGCTTTCTGGTAGAAAAACGGGACTGTCTAACAACTAAGAAGTTAGATGGACTCTCTTTTTTTAGGCAGTATGCTTTCTGGGGGGTATGATGTATTTTAAACCTTCTTGATAGTTTTTAAACTTATGCGATGTTATGTCGTATTTTAAACCTCAAATGTTATTTTTTACCCGCTATTGGAAAGATTCATTAATACATTTGCAGAAGTTCTAACACTAATGATTTTATTTAATTCTAATTCTAATTCTAATGCTAATGGGAAAGTTATGCAGATTACATCTCCTTTTGTTGGCTTTGTTGCTACCGGGAGTGTCCTTCGCACAAAATCTTTTAAAAGTGCAAGGTTGTGTTACTGACGAGCAGAACGAGCCACTTATCGGGGCTACCGTGCAGACTAAAGACAAGTCGAAAGGCACGATAACGGATAGCGGTGGCAACTATGTTTTGTCGGGAGTTCCCAAGGGTTCAACCTTGGTGTTTTCGTATGTCGGCTACAAGTCGAAAGAAGTAAAGGTGACATCAGCTTCTCTTAATGTTGTCATGGAATCGGATGATGAACTGCTTGATGAAGTGGTTGTCATCGGCTATGGCCAGCAGCGTAAAGTGACGCTGACGGGTTCTGTCTCCAACGTAGGAGGTAAGGAACTTCTCAAATCGCCGGCCGCATCGCTTGGCAATACCCTTTCGGGTAAGCTTCCGGGACTCCAGTCGGTGCAGTATACCGGCGTTCCCGGTGCCGACGACCCTGTTATCCGCATCCGTGGTATCGGTTCGTTCAACAGCGCCGAACCTCTTGTGCTTGTCGATGGTGTAGAGCGTGAGTTCAGCCAGATAGACCCGAACGAGGTGCAGGACATTTCTATTCTTAAGGACGCTTCCGCTACGGCAGTCTTCGGCGTGCGTGGTGCCAACGGCGTTATTCTCGTTACAACACGTCGCGGCGAGGTAGGCAAGCCTGCCATCACACTGACCACTTCAGTAGGTCTTCAGCAGATTTCCAAATTCCTTGAGCCGGCAAACTCCTACGAGTATGCAACGGCTTACAATCATGCTCAGGAAGTGGAAGGAGTAGCCGAGGACGGATGGAAGTTCTCGAAGGAAGCTATACAGCACTGGAAGGATATGGATATGCCTACCGTTTATCCAAGCACCAACTGGTTCAAGTACTTGATGAATGACCACGCATGGCAGGAACAATATAATATTAATGTGTCGGGTGGTACTGAACGTGCCCGCTATTTCGTTTCCGTCGGCATGCTCAATCAGGACGGCCTTTTCAAAACCTTCGACCAAGGCGATGACGCAAACTTCAAATACCGCCGTTACAACTTCCGCGCCAACCTCGATGTGGATTTCTCTAAGCTGAGCACGCTTTCCATCGGTATCGGTGGCCGCATCGGCAGACGTAACTCTATCGGTAATGGTGAGTATAACGGTCAGTCGGGTGTCTTTGGCGTGGAAGGTCTTCTCAACAATGGTACGCCAATGTCAGGCTACGGTCTTGACAGTGAGGGACATCGCATTGTTTCCGACCCTGACCTTGTTGGCGCGGTTGGCTCCGATGGTCTCGGTCTTATCTACCAGCACGGTTATACTGTTCAACGCCAGAATGTCGTAAACCTCGACCTTCAGTACAAGCTCAAGCTCGATTTTATCACCAAAGGGCTTGATTTCCGTATCAAGGGTTCCTACAACTCTGACTATACACAGCAGAAAGCACGTACTACTTCCGGTGGTATCAGCTACAAGGCCACCATCGCTAAGGGTGAATACGAGGAAGACGGTGCTCCAAAGGTGGTTTATGTCCGTCAGGGTGACTCATGGCCTCTTGGCTATGAAGAGAAGAAATGGGGGGGCAGGAACTGGTATGCAGAGGCGAGTCTCAACTATACCCGCAAGTTCGGTGACCACAATTTCGGTGCGCTCGTTCTTTATAATGAATCTAAAAACTACTATCCTGGCGGTGTCTATAATTCTATCCCCCGTGGTTATGTAGGTATGGTAGGCCGTGTCACTTACGACTACCAGACTAAGTATATGATAGACCTCAATATGGGCTATAACGGCTCAGAGAACTTCGCCAAAGGTAAACGCTTTGGTTTTTTCCCTTCTGCTTCTCTCGGCTGGATCATCTCCTCTGAAAAATTCTGGGAGCCTATCCGCAAGGTGGTTTCTTATCTTAAACTTCGCGGTTCTATCGGTAAAGTAGGTAATGACCAGGGTGTCGGCCGCTTCCTCTATCTGCCCGGTACATGGCAGTTCTACACCAACAACGGTGGTGCATGGTGGACCAACGACCGTACAGGTAACTTCGGTACCAACAACGGTGTGTTCATGCCCGGTGCACGCGAATCCAGCAACGGTAACCCCGATGTTACTTGGGAAACAGCCACCAAGCAGAACTATGGTGCCGATGTACACTTCTTTGGAGATCGCTTGAGTCTCGGTGGCGACCTCTTCTGGGAAGACCGCAAGAACATCCTCGTTTCCAACGAAACAACCATCGCGGGTATTTCCGCTCTCAAGCCCAATTCCATCAACTTTGGCCGTGTCAAGAACCATGGCTATGAAATGACCCTGCGCTGGGCCGACAAGATAGGTAAAGTGGACTACTCGATAGCTCCTACATTCGCTTTCGCACGCAACAAGGTGGTGGAAATGGCAGAAGTGAAGAAGGAATTCCCGCACATGTACCGTACCGGTCATCCTGTAGGTCAGCCTTTCGGCTACGACTTCTTTGAGTTCTATGTTCCCGGTGAAACCGAACAGCGCTACAAGGAAGTTTACGGTGTGGACATGCCGGACCAGCAGATTACATTGCGTCCTGGTGACAGCGTATTCGTTGACCTCACAGGTGATGGTAAGGTGGATGCCAACGATGTACATGCTATCGGCTACAGCGATATTCCTGAGTATACCGGTAGCATAAACGCAACGCTCAACTGGAAAGGTCTCGACTTCTCCATGACTTGGGTAGGTGCCACCCACGTCAACCGTCAGCTCAGTTCTTTCTATACTCCGGCCTTCGGTACGGGTAACCAGTCCATGCTCAATAAATGGGTCTATGACAACTCCTGGACTGAGGATAACCCCGGTGCCAGCCTGCCACGTATCTCTCTTGAGAAATCGGCACGCGAGCATAACGGCTCACTTTCAGACCCATGGATGGTCGATGCATCGTATATCCGTCTGAAGAACCTTGAGATTGGTTATTCGTTCCGCATACCCGGTGTGCCCATCAACAACATCCGTGTTTATGCCAATGGCTATAACCTCCTTACTTTCACAAGCTTCAAGGCCAATGACCCGGAGGCACAAGCCGGCTATGGTAGCACACGTTATCCTATGACCCGTGTTTATAACTTCGGTATCAACTTAAACTTCTAACATTCAAGACAATGAATCTTATAGAGAAACTCAAAATAAGAACTGCTACTATTATTATATATGTAGCAAGTATCATGATGGGGATGGGGTCGCTGGGCTCCTGTGTCGATGATATCAACATCGGAAATGGCTTCCTCGACAAGCAGCCGGGTGTCGACGTGACCGTAGACTCCATCTTTGTCAAGGGAGAGAATGCAAAGCGTTTCCTCTGGCACATGTACGGTGCCATGCACAATCCTTTCACCTATACAGGTGCAGTATGGTATTCTCACCCCGATGCTTTGACCGATATTTGCCAGTCGTACTGCGGATGGCACAATCTCGGAAAGTACTACGGTGGTGACCTCACCGAGACCGACCAGGATAACGGTGGTTTCGCCAAGTTCCCTTTCATCGCCAACGGCGACGGCAATAACCGTGCAGGTATCTGGCGTACCATCCGTGAGGGTTGGATTTTTATCGAGAACATCGATCGTGTTCCTGACCTGAGCGAATCTGAGAAGAGCCAGCTCCGTGGCGAGGTGTATGTCATCATGGCATCGCGCTATCTCGATGCTTTCCGCAACTTCGGAGGCCTTCCGAAAGTTGACCGCTCATACTTGGCTGCTGATGTTGTAGACGGTAGGCGCATGAGCGTAATCCAGACAGCAGAGTTCATTGATGAGCTTATCCAGGCCGCCATCGACGAGCCGGGTCTTCCTTTCTTTGTGCAGGATCAGGCCACCAATTCCGGACGTCTGACCAAAGGCTCGGCCTATGGTCTGCGTGTAAGACTGTGGAACTTCGTGGCTTCGCCTCTGTTTAACAGTGACAAACCTTATCTAGAATTCACCCGCAACGAGGAGAATCAGGACCTCAACCAGGTATGGACCGGCGGTTACAAGTCCGAACTTTGGCAGAAAGCACTGAAGGCTTGTGAGGATTTCTTCCAGGCCAATAGTACCAACGGCAACTATTTCGCCCTTGTACAGCCCACTGGTGACAGTGAACAAGACTATTGCAACGCTTTCCGTGCCGCCTATTGGTTTCGTGGTAACAGCGAGAAGGTGATTGAAGTGCATGCCGGTTTGGGCACAAACGCTTGGAATGGTGACTGGAATGTAGAAGGTATGGATGAGTTCGGTATGGCTCTCTTCACCCTCGAATATATGGAAATGTTTGGTATGGCAGACGGTCGTAACTTCCCTTACGATGACGTGTTCAATACTGATAACCCCAACAACGTAGATATCTTTGTCAATCGCGACCCGCGTCTCTACGAGACAATGGTAGTGAATCGCAACAATCTTGTCGAGCAATATCAGGGGCTTTCGAGCACCGAGATGTGGCAAGGCGGTAATGTCGACCAGACCTTCAATCCTGCTGTTACCGACAATCCATGGTCTACCCGCATGAAACTGTTCAAGTATCTCCGCGACAACGGCTATGCAGCATACTATCCGACCAATTTTGCTTATCTGCGTATGGCTGACATTCACCTTTGCTACGCTGAAGCACTCGCACAGACAGGCAATCTGCAGAAAGCCTGCGACGAAATGAATAAGGTGCGCGCACGCGTAGGTCTTGGCAAGGTAGAGGCCATGAATCCGGAGCTCAACCTAACTGCCAATAAGGACAACTTCATCGAGCAGCTCCTTAAGGAACGTGCTTGCGAGTTCGGTTATGAAGACTCCCGCTGGTATGACCTCATCCGCTACAAGAGGTCTGACATATTCAAGAAACAGGTACACCAGCTACGTGTATGGCGCAAGGATGCCAACGGCAACAAGATGAATCCTGCCGACTACAATGGCAACACGAGCCTTGAACCCGGTGAACCTTGGCCGAACTGTATCTATGAGAAGATACCTTGTACCAACAATATCCGCGTATGGTGGGATACTGACGACCAGACGAGCAAGTGGACTGACAAATGGTATCTCACGCCTATTTCACGTGATGAAATCAACAAGGGCTATGGCCTGAACCAGAACCCGGGTTGGTAATCCAGATTTTAAACATCAATAAGACTTATAGAATATGAATATAAATAGAATGTTGATGCTTGCGACTGCCGTTGCCTCTCTCACGGCAAATGCGCAGGTAAAACTCAACGACAAGAATGCAAATGCCTATGATTTGGGTTACGGTGTGGAAATAAGCAATTTCCTCAGCACCGCTTCCGCTACCACAATCACAGGCGAAGAATTGCAGCAGACTTCGGCAACTAACCTTGCCCAGGCCCTCTATGGACGTCTGCCGGGCCTCACGGCTCTATCGCAAGGCGGCTTCTCAGGCGATGAAAATAAGGGTGCCACGTTTAATATTCGTGGCTTTCACACGCTTAACGATACCGGCATTCTCATCCTCGTCGATGGCTATGAGCGTCCCATCGACCGCCTCAGTGTAGAGGAGGTGGAGAGCGTTACCGTCCTCAAGGATGCTGCCGCCACGGCACTTCTTGGCCATGAGGGTATCAATGGCGCTATACTTGTGAAGACAAAGCGTGGCGCTGAAGGCAAGACACGTGTCAAGGTGGGCTACAGCCATAAGTTCCAGTTCGACCCTGAATTCGCAGACATGGTGGACGGTTACGGATATGCCAGCGCTTTCAATCGTGCCCGTCGCAATGACGGACTCTCTGCCGCATACACCGAGCAGGAGCTTAACCTCTTCAAGGACGGTTCCGATCCGTACTTCTATCCTAACGTGAACTGGCGCGACCTTACTTTCAAGAACACTGCCGAGGAAGACCATGCATACGTTTCGGTGTACGGAGGTACGAACAAGGTGAAATACTACACCCATATCGATTATACCGATGTGCGCGGTGCTCTCAAGGATACCAAGCAGGCAGACTACAATGCGCAGCTGCGCCAGTCGAAGGCCAATATCCGTACCAACCTCGACTTCAGCCTCACCAACACGACTCTCATGTCGGTGAACCTCTTCGGTATGTTCCAGGAGAGCAAGCGGCCCTCAGACCTCAATGCTGACGATGCTACAGCTGCTGTCTACGACCTGCCGGCAAGTGCTTTCCCCTACAAGACCTCAACAGGTATCTGGGGTGGTAACGAGGCGTACGGTGATGCCAACCCCATTGCCAAGATTCAGGAGTCCGGCTTCTACAAGACCCATCAGCGCCAGCTGTGGGTGGATGCCAAGCTGTCGCAAAAGCTCGACTTCCTGCTCGATGGCCTGAGCGTATTTGTCAGTGCCGGTTATGCCAATTCGTCGATTTACGCGGAGAATTCGCACAAGTCACACCAGTATGGCTATGAGCGTTACACCGGTGCCATTGGTGACAAGAACAACGTAGCCCTGAACACATTCGGCAACAAGGAGACCAACCTCACCTTCAGTAACTGGAATGCCGGCCAGTGGTGGAAAGCAAAAGCTACCCTGGGTTTCAACTACAAACGTTCGTTCTTCGACAACGACCACTTCAATGCTGCCGTTCTTTATGATAACAGTGGTTCGAGCACTGACGGACGTGGAAACACCTACTATCGTCAGAACATCATGGGAGTCTTCCACTACGATTTTCAGAACCGCTACGTTGCCGACCTTGTGCTTGCGGGTAACGGCTCCAGCCGTACCTATCCCTCCAAGTGGGCATTCTCACCCACATTGTCGCTCGGCTGGATTTACGCTGACAACAACGAGGGTCTGCTCAACTACGGTAAGTTGCGCGCATCGGCCGGCATCCAGCATACCGATTATATGCCTACCTATGGCATGTGGCTTCCTACATGGGATGTTACGCACGGTTATGTGGTTATCGGCAACAACTATGGCGCTACATGGGGCGCATCGCTTGGCTCCTTCCCGACCACCGATTTCTCGCAGGAGACATCTACGAGCTTCAACTTGGGCACCGACCTTCGTCTGGCAAATGCTCTTGACATCTCTGTGGATGCTTTCTACCAGCTTCGCAGCCACATCATGCTCTCTGCAAACTATGAGAATTCATCGGTGGTGGGTATACAGTCGTCATACAACGATGTTGGCGAAGTCAAGAGTTACGGTCTTGAGTTAAGCGCCAAGTATGCGAAGAAGATCACTTCCGACCTCAATCTCAACTTGGGCGCCAACTTGTCGTGGGCACGCAATGAGGTGAGCAAGTATATCGGCACACCTACTTATCCGCTGAGCAACCCTGTAGGCCACCGTGTAAACGAGGCATGGGGACTCAAGTCGGCAGGCTTTTTCAAGAATCAGGCCGACATCGATGCCAGCTATCGTCAGGAATACTCTACCGTAAGCCCTGGTGACATCAAATACCAAGACCTCAACGGTGACCAGGTAATCAACGAGTTCGATGTGACCAGTCTCGATGGTGCTACTGGCATCCCTGAACTCAACTATGCCTTCAATGTCGGTGTTGAGTATAAAGGTTTCGGTCTGAACGCATGGTTCCAGGGCACTGGCAACTACATGAAGTATCTGCCGTCAGCCATATGGGGTGGTATGGCCGACAACGGCAACCTTTCAGTGGACTACTACAACAACTGCTGGGATGTGGCTGGCGACAACGCTCTCTACCCACGTCTGACAACTCAGAACAACAGCAACAACAGCCAGGCAAGCAACGTATGGTACAAACCTGTCCACTTCTTGAAGATGCGTAACATCGAGGTTTACTATAAAGTTCCTGCAACGGTGCTCTCGAAGCTCTCTCTTAGCGCAGCCAAGGTGTTTGTTCAGGGCGAGAACCTTCTTTCCTTCGACAACGTCGACGCTATGGATGCCGAGGTACTTTCGACGGCATATCCCATGTTCAAGGGTGTCAACATCGGTGTCACATTAACTTTCTAATTAAAAATACATTTATGAACAAGATAAAATATGCTTTTTTAGGTATAGTTGCAGTAGCCTTTGCAGGCTGCGCCGATCTGGATTACAACGAAGCTTCGAATCGTGACGAGGACTGGACCTACAACAGTCCCCTCAATGGTGTCAAGGCTCTTGTCTACGATGTCTACGCACAAATGCCGAGCGAATTCAAGGATAATTCCTACGGTAATGGCGCCATGATAGCCAGTGCCACAGACGAGTCTGAGTTTGCACTTTCCTTCTCGCCCATTCACAAGTATTTCAACGGTGGTTGGACTCCTTCGAACCCTTTTTCAATTACATGGGATAGGTCATACCGTGCCATCACTCAGGTACACATGTACCTTGAGCGCATCCACAAGATAGACCTGTCGGATTATGAATATGATCCCGACTATCAGACCATGGTACAACAGTTTGAGATATTTCCTTACGAGTTGCGTTTCCTTCGTGCCTATTTTTACTTCGAGTTGGTACGTGCCTACGGTGATGTGCCTTTGGTGACCACAACCCTCACCAATGAGCAGGCCAACAGCGTGGAACGCACTCCGGCCAAGGATGTGTTCAGGTTCATCATCAATGAATTGGATGCCGTGGCTGAATACCTGCCCGTGTCGTATAATGACATTCCCGGTCAGGAAATCGGTCGTGCCACCCGTGGTGCTGCCCTTGCGCTGAAGGCACGCGTGCTACTTTATCAGGCTTCACCTTTGTTCAATACAGACAATAGCAAGGAGCTTTGGAAAGAGGCCGCTGCTGCCAGCAAGGTAATCATCGATAATGCACAGCGCTGGGGCTACAAGCTCAGCGAGTATGCCAACCTGTGGGGGCACGATACATTCACCAATCCTGAATTTATCTTTGTTCTTGGCACTCAGGCAAGCAACACCTTCGAACAGTACAATTATCCTGTGGGTGTGGAGAACGGTAACTCCGGTAACTGCCCTACACAAGCACTGGTGGACGCATACGAATATCAGTTCGATGGCAAGACATTCAAGGAGAAACATCCTGGAGATGTCGATGTGACCGCCGAGAATCCATACGATGGCCTCGACCCGCGTTTCGCACTCACTGTAGTGAAGAACGGCGACCTCTGGCCGTCCAACACCGCTCAGCAGATTGCCATCGAGACGTATCAGAACGGCTTCAACGGTGCTCCTAAGTACGGCGCAACTCCCACGGGCTACTATTTGAAGAAGTTTGTGGACGGCAATTGTATCACCACAGCCAACAACCAGACTACAACACGCCACAACTGGATTGTGATGCGTCTGGCCGAGGTTTACCTCAACTATGCGGAGGCCATGTACAACTACTACGGCAATGCTGACGAACCGGGCGATTTTGGCATGTCGGCCAACGAGGCTGTCAATGTGCTTCGTAACCGTCCGGACATCATGATGCCTGAATTCCAAGGAAACAATGGCTTTGAAGAGCGCTACATGCGTGAGCGTATGGTAGAGCTTGCTTTCGAAGGGCAGCGCTTCTGGGATGTACGTCGCTGGAAGAAGGGTGCCGAGTTCTTCAAGAATGTGGATGTGGCAGACTTCAAACTGGATGGAAACGGCAACTTGATTCTCAATCGGGTGACTAAGACTCGCCAGTGGGACGAGAAGTACAACCTCTATCCGATTCCGCAGTCTGAAATTCAGAAGAATGGCAATCTGAAGCAGAACCCCAATTGGTAAAACAGATTCAACGAAATTTCAAACGAATAAGATTTATGAAAAAACATATTATATATCTTCTGGTCTCAGGATTCGCATTGCTGTCGAACATGGCACTGACCTCGTGCAGTGATGATGATGTGGAGGATGGCAACGATGTGCTTGTGGTGAAGTCCGTCCTGCCTACAAAAGTTATGGAAGGACAGGTTGTCACCATCACTGGTACGGGTCTTGAGAAGGCCACTTCCGTTGTGTTCCCTGGCAATGTCTCTGTGAACAACATTACCAAAGTAGGCAACGGCTATATCTCTGTAATAACTCCTGCCGGCGTTTCTGCAGAGGGGGGAACAGTAACAATAGAAGCCGACGGTGAATCGGCAGAGTCGGTCATGACGCTGACTATTGGCAAGCCCGAGCCTTTGCGTGTGGCTCCTCTTGACAAGGAAATAAAAATCAACGAATGTGTGGAGGTGTACGGCAACGACCTCGAATTTATCACCAAGGCTTACTTCCCCGGTGAAGAAGGCAAGGACATTGTTGTAGATGCAAGCAACTTTAAGCGTAAAGCTACCGGTTCTCTCTACATCTATTCGCCAATGGGTATAAAAGCCGGACTTGCCCAAGTTGTCCTCGAAGACTGCAGCGGCAAAAAATATACTTTGCCAGAGGTTACGTTGTCTGACGAGATTGTAGGTGGCAGCGAAGAAACCGGAGGTGAAGGATACACTCCAATCTGGAAAGGCGATGTCTATATCTACGATTGGGCCAACTGGCAGTATCTGACATCAGACCAGCTGAGTCTTGAAGGTTTTCAGATTCAGGAAGGTCTTATGATTCGTCTTACCTTTGATAATCCCGATGGTGCCAGCGTATGCGTATGTGATGGCAATTGGGGGGCACCCGATGTTGACGGCGAAGGCAATAACACCGTGTGGGTTGCTGCAGGTACTACCGAACTCGAATTTCCCATATCGCAGGGTATGGCAGAAACTCTGAAAGCTGGTGGTGGCATCATTGTCGGTGGTGGTAACTACACACTGAAGAAGATTGAGTTGTTCCGCGAGTATCCTACACTTTGGGAGGGCGAATACACTACTGGCTGGTGGTGGTATCTCCCGGCATCTGAGCTTGACCTCTCGGCAATAACGCCAGAAGCCGGCCAAACTATTAAGTTCACGTTCACTCACCATGATGCTCCTCAGACTTTCTGTCTGTGTGATGGTTGGTGGGGTGCTCCTTTCATCCGCGATGGCGGCGAAAGCGGTAACAACATTGTTCTTGCCGCTGGTGAGGACTTTCTGGAATTTGAAATCTCGGAAGGTATGGCGGCAACGATGAATGGCGAATCCGAAACCGCTCTCATCATTGGCGGTGACATAACAATTACCAAGATTCAGATTAAGACAGATTAAACTCTATACAAAGGAGTCAGAGCCTGATATCTGTAAACATTTTAAGTCTGCCGGAGAGCTAAAGTTCTTCGGCAGACTTTTTGGTAACTTATGCTTGCCGCATTTCCTCTTTTTATGTGGTTTAGTATAACCCATCCGAGGTTGTCGTGTTTCGGTTGCGCTCTCTTCTATAAAGTTTATTTCTGCAAACATCTGTCATGCTGTCACACAAAGGGGGGTATCCTTTTGACCATAAGCCGATTAAAGCGTGACAGATACCCGTGATAGATAGAAAGCATTACAACCATCCGCCACACTTTCCCACTTTTATAAAATATTGCGTTGCATATTTGTTTTGTGGGCTATGAAAATAGCTATAGTCTTAGTTTTCGGTATGAAACTTTTGGTTTTGAAGCCAAATACGGACAGTTTTTGCAGGCGCTGGCTACCATCATCAGCCAGACCGTCTCTGCCTGCATGGTGACGCGGATGCTGATGAAGGAGGAGGGCGCGCTGCATCTGGATCTGCATCATCTGGGCTTCCACATGGGTGCCCTGAAGCAGATTTTGCTTATCGGCCTGCCTGCCGGTCTGCAGAGCACCGTGTTCAGCCTGTCCAACGTGGTCATCCAGTCGGCCATCAACTCCTTTGGTTCCACGGTGGTGGCAGGCAGTTCGGCCTCCGCCAATCTGGAGGGCTTCGTCTATACCGCCATGAACGCCTTTTCGCAGGCTGCCGTCACCTTTACCAGCCAGAACATGGGCGCGCGCAAGTATCAGAACCTGAACCGTGTTGTCCTCAACTGCCTGCTGTGCGCCATCGTGACCGGCGTGGTGCTGGGCGGCGGCGCAGTGCTGGCAGGCGACCAGCTGCTGCACTTCTACTCCTCGGATGCGGCGGTGATCGCCGCCGGATACGAACGCCTGCGGGTGATCTGCGGCACCTACCTGCTGTGCGGCATCATGGATACGCTGGCCAGCAGCCTGCGCGGCCTTGGCTACAGCGTGCTGCCCATGGTGGTGAGCCTTGTGGGCAGCTGCCTGCTGCGGCTGGTGTGGATCGCCACCATCTTCCAGCTGAACCGCACACCGTTCATGCTGTACATCAGCTACCCCATCAGCTGGGTGCTGACGGCTGCCGTGCATCTGGCCTGCCTGCTGGTGGTGCGGCACAAGATGAAAAACAGGCTGAAACTTTCTATCGACTGAAGAACAGGGCTGCATCCATTTGGGAACGCAGCCCTGTTTTTTACAAGTCTTTTTTCAGCAGGTAGCGGTCATATCCGCCGTACATTTCCCGCCGGGAGACGATGGCAAAACCGGACGCAAGGGCGTTGTGCAGGCTGTACTGGTTCTGCGGGCTGACAGTAGCACCGATGTGGGTGATTTTTTTCGGGAAAAGCGGCAGCGCTGCTTCCAGCATGAGCCGTTGCAGGCCGTTGCCGCGAAAGTCTGCGTGGACGATGGCGCTGTCCGCATTGGCCCAGTGCTCCCACTCGGTGCGCGGCACATCCATGAAGGCCGCATAGTTGTGTGCGCTGCGCCCGCAGAAGCGCACGATGAGATACCCGCCAAGGCGGCTGCCCTGCCATGCGCCGATGCACAGGTCATTGCGGACATAGGCCGTGATGTTTTCCAGCGTGTCCGGCACGAACTGCTCCGGGTCCGGCATGGCGGCGCGCACCTCGTTCTGCAAGGCGTACACCGCCGGGGCCTGCTCCGGCGTGCAGCGGCGCAGCTGCATGGACACCGGCGGCTGCACCGGCTGGCCGCAGATCTTGTGCAGAAAAACTTCCATCTTGCGTTTCCCTCCAAAATAAAATCATACTTTTTCGCTGTTTCCAGTATAAATGCCGCTTTTATAAATGTCAATTTATGTTATAATAAAGTATAAAGGGGTTTGCGGCGTATGGCGTGGTCACAAAGGTGCCATGCGGCGCAGGCTTCAAGTCCCGGCGGGGCGCATCCCCTGCCCGTGAACGGAGGAACCGAACCATGAAGGAATCTGCACTTACCTCTTCCAACCGATTGGGCGGTGCTGTGATCAGCGACCGCATCGTTGCCAGTCTGCTGGAAGAGCTGCGCACCGGGCGCTATGCCCGGGCCGACCGTCTGCCCGCCGAGGTAGATCTTGCCGCTGAGCTGGGCGTGAGCCGCACCGTCATCCGCGATGCTTTGAGCGAGATGGAGCGCGCAGGCTATGTGGAGCGCGTGCGCGGCATTGGCACGGTGGTGAACCGCGCTGTGCTGGGCCTGCGCAGCCGGCTGGACCAGAAGCTGGAATACTACCCGCTGATCCGCAGCTTTGGCAGCTACCCCCACGCCGACGGCATTCAGGTATTTCCCATCCGTGCCGGTGAAGAGCTGGCCCACGATCTGGAAATTGAGCCGGGCGACGACGTGATCTGCATCAAAAAGCGCATTCTGGCCGATACCACCCCGGTGATCTACTCCATCGACTACCTGCCCAGAGCACTGTTCGGTGCCAGAGACTACACCCGCATCGACCTGACCGGCGGCGTGTTCGATATTCTGGAACGGGAGTGCCACCAGCAGATCTCCTCCAACGTCGCCCACCTGAAGGCAAGCTGCGGCGACGATGCCATCCGCTCCGCCATGCGCCTTGCTCCGGGCGAGGCCATGCTGCTGCTGGACGAAGTGTGTTTCAATCGTTTGTGCCGCCCGGTGATGCGCTCGCTGAGCTACTACACGAACTTCTTTGATTTTTCCATTTTACGCAAGCTGCTCTAAACCAAAAAACTGACGGAGGTATGTACCCATGCGACATCTGATCGACCCGTTGGATTTTACCCAGCAGGAAATTTCCACTCTGCTCGACCTTGCCGACCGCATCCATGACGACCCGGCCGCGTATCAGGAGGTGGCCCGGCATAAAAAGCTGGCTACCCTGTTCTACGAGCCTTCCACCCGCACCCGCCTCTCCTTTGAGGCAGCCATGCTGAACCTTGGCGGCCATGTGCTGGGCTTTCCCAGTGAGAACGTGTCCAGCGCAAGCAAGGGCGAAAGCGTTGCCGACACCATCCGCGTGGTGTCCTGCTATGCGGACATCGTGGCCATGCGCCACCCCAAAGAGGGCGCACCGCTGCGCGCTTCCCGCTACTCCCGCATCCCGGTGATCAACGCGGGCGACGGCGGCCACCAGCACCCCACCCAGACCCTGACGGACCTCATGACCATCCGCCGCCGCATGGGACGGCTGGATGACCTGACCATCGGCCTGTGCGGCGACCTGAAATTCGGCCGCACCGTGCACTCCCTCATCAAAACCATGGCCCGCTGCAAGAACATCCGGTTCGTGCTTATCAGCCCGGAAGAGCTGCGCGTGCCGGACTACATCGTGAAGGACGTGCTGGAGGCCAACGGCATCCCCTACAAGGAGACCCGCAGTCTGGAGGAATCCATGTCGGAGCTGGACATCCTGTACATGACCCGCGTGCAGAAGGAGCGCTTCTTCAACGAGGAGGACTACATCCGCCTGAAGAACAGCTACATCCTCACCAAGGAAAAGATGAGCCTTGCAAAGCCGGATATGGCTGTGCTGCATCCCCTGCCCCGCGTCAACGAGATCGCACTGGACGTGGACGACGATCCCCGCGCCGCCTATTTTGAGCAGGTGCAGAACGGCGTGTATGTGCGTATGGCACTGATCCTGACGCTGCTGGGCCTGGCGCCCTCCGGCCCGCTGGCCGAGCAGGCTCTTTCCGCACAGCGCGCCGCCGAGGCAACGGGTGCGCCGTGCCGGAACCCCCGCTGTATCACGGTTGCCGAAGAAGAGCTTGTGCCCCTGTACGTCCCCGACGCTCACGGTGTGCCGCGCTGTGTGTACTGCGAGCACAAAATGCCGTGATCTCTCCCCTGCGCGCTGCGGTGTAGGACGCAAGGCCGTCCTCTCTGCGGCGCGTTTTGTTCAGCTCCCCTCTTTTGTTTTTGCGAAGTATCTGCTACAATAAAGCCAATTTCCAAATTTTTTGAAAAGGGGTCTTTTCCATGACGCGTGAAGAAGCGCTTGCACTTTTAAAAAAATACAACAAAGAACCGTTCCACTTGCAGCATGCTTTCACGGTGGAGGGCGTCATGCGCTGGTATGCGAACGAGCTGGGGCACGGCGACGAAGCGGATTTCTGGGCGCTGGTCGGCCTGCTGCACGACGTGGATTTTGAGCAGTGGCCGGAACAGCACTGCAAAAAAGCGCCCGAGCTGTTGGCTGAGATTGGCGCGGACGATGCGTTCGTACACGCGGTTTGCAGCCACGGC
>OGXL01001903.1_pt1 | contig 16425 bp, 11 predicted proteins | sample 1576311 | NCBI WGS metagenome assembly OGXL01 (sample SAMEA3541564, study PRJEB24748) | human gut metagenome | biome: human gut; feature: human-associated habitat; material: faeces | place: China | collected 2012 | reverse complement strand
CCACATCGTTGGTGATGCGGGACAGCACCTCGCCCACGGTGCGCTTTTCAAAGTAGGCCAGGGGCAGGCGGTCGATCTTCTGGCTGATCCGGCGGCGGAAGTCGTAGCAGACTTTCTGGGAAAGGCCGGTCATCAGCCAGCCCTGAATAAAGCTGAAGGCGCTGCTCAGCAGGTACATCCCCAGCAAAAACAGCAGCACCCGGCCGATATACACAAAGTCGATGCTGCCGGTGCCCCGCAGCTTGGCGACCCAGCCGGTGGCAAGGGCCGTGGTGGCTTTGGCCAGCACCTTGGGGCCGGCAATGTTGAAGATGGTGGACAGAATGGCAAAGACAATGGCCGTGATGAGCGGCAGTTTGTAGTGGCTCATGGTCTGGAGAAGCTGCCGCAGCGTGCCCTTGAAGTCCTTGGCGCGCTCGGTGGTCATGCGTCCGGGTCTTGGCATATCACACACCCTCCTTTTCCGTATTCAGAATGCCCAGGTCAAGCTCTTTCTGGCTCAGCTGGCTGCGGGCGATCTCCTGATACTCCGGGCAGCTGGCCATGAGCTGGGCATGGGTGCCCTTGCCCACCAGACGGCCCTCGTCCAGCACCAGGATCTGGTTTGCGTGCAGCACGGTGGAGATGCGCTGTGCCACGATGATGACGGTGGCGTTGTCGGTCTGGGCCTTCAGGGCGCGGCGCAGGGCCACGTCGGTCTTGTAGTCCAGAGCCGAGAAACTGTCGTCGAACAGATAAATTTTGGGGTCCTTGGCAATGGCACGGGCGATGGACAGGCGCTGCTTCTGGCCGCCGGACACGTTGGAACCGCCCTGGGCGATGGGGCTTGCGTAGCCCTCCGGCTTTGCGTCGATGAACTCGGTGGCCTGTGCGATGGCAGCGGCCTTTTTCACGGCGGCGTCGGTGATGTGGTCCCCGCCGAACTTCAGGTTGCTGTCGATGGTGCCGCTGAACAGCACGCCCTTCTGGGGCACATAGCCCAGCAGGTCGTGCAGCTGTGCCTGGGGCATCTGGCGCACGTCAATGCCGTCCACGGTCACGCTGCCGCCGGTCACGTCGTAGAAGCGGGGGATCAGGTTGAGCAGGGTGCTCTTGCCGCAGCCGGTGGAGCCGATGATGGCGGTGGTCTCGCCGGGCTTGGCGGTAAAGCTGATGTGCTCCAGTGCGTCGCTGTCGGCACCGGGGAAGCGGAAGCTCACGTCGTGGAACTCCACCACGCCCTGCCAGTTCTTGTGCTCCTTTGCGGCCTTGGCGTCGGCTTCGTCCGGGTCGTGGATGGTGGCCTTGGTGCGGATGACCTCGTCGATGCGGTCTGCGGCCACACCGGCACGGGGCAGCATGACGGCCACCATGGCCAGCATCAGGAAGGACATGACGATCTGCATGGTGTAGGTGATGAAGGCGATCATCTCGCCCACCTGCATGGTGCCGTTGTCCATGGCCTTGCCGCCGAACCACACGATGAGCAGGCTGGTGCCGTTCATGATCAGGGTCATAAAGGGCATCATGGCCACCATGGCGCGGTTGGTGAACAGCTGGGTGCCCATCAGGTCCTTGTTGGCCTTGTCGAAACGAGCCTCCTCAAAGGCTTCCCGGCTGAAGGCACGCACCGGCATGATGCCGGTGAGGAGCTCGCGGCTGACGAGGTTCAGCCGGTCCACCAGCGTCTGCATGATCTTGAACTTGGGCATGGCCACGCTCATCAGGAAGAGGATGAGCAGCAGCAGCAAAGCCACGTCCAGCACCACGATCCAGGACAGGCCCGAAGAGCTGCCGATGACGTGCAGCACACCGCCGATGCCCAGAATGGGCGCATAGGCCACCATGCGCAGCAGCATGACGCAGACAAACTGCACCTGCTGGATGTCGTTGGTGGTGCGGGTGATGAGGGACGCGGTGGAGAAGTTCTCGATCTCCGCATTGGAGAAGTGGATGACGGCGGAGAAGGTCTCGCGGCGCAGGTCGCGGCCGATGGCGGCGGACACCCGGGAGGCCAGGAAGCCCACCGCGATGGACACGGCCACCATCAGCAGGGTCAGGGCCAGCATCTGGCCGCCTACCTTATATAAATAGTGCATCTGCACAGCGTGGGCAATGCCCTGGGCCTCGTACTCCAGCCCCACCAGCAGCAGAGCCTGGCTCTTCAGGTTCTCCACCACGGTGTCGTCCAGCTGGCCGATGGCACTGGTCAGCTGCTGCTGCACGGCGTCGCGGCTGAAGCCGGGCATCTGGCTCATGGCGGCAAACTGGCCGCACACGGTGTCCAGGTCCTCTGCCGTGGGGGCTGCAGTCTCGGTTTCCGTGTCGGGATTGCGGTCGGCACCGGAGGCCTGCAGGTCCGCAAGGCCGGTCATGCCCATGCCGGTCTGCCCGGCGGGGGTGTTGGCTGCCTGGGTGGCCGCCAGATACAGCACGATATCCGGCGTGGTCACAGCCTCTTCCAGCGCAGTGCGCTCGTCGGCGGTCAGGTCGGTGCGCAGGCGCAGCACATCGCCGTCGGCGGTGTAGGCGTTCTGGAAGGCAGCGGCGTCCTCCTCGCGCATCAGCAGCGAGAGGGCATCCAGCGTGCTCTGCCGCACGGTGTCGGGCAGGGGGCTTTCGATGCCGCCCTGCTGGATGCCGGTGTCCACGATCTTGCTGGTGTAGTCCGGCAGCGACAGATCGCAGTACGCCTGCACGAACAGCAGTGCGAACACCACGAGGCAGACGGCCCAGTGACGGGCCAGCTGCTTAAAGATCTTTGTCATGGTTTGGTTCTCCCTTCGGTTTGGTGGTACGCGCAGCATTTTCCGCAAGAATGGCTTCCATCAGCGCGCCGCGCAGCGCTTCCATCTGGGCCAGCTGTTCCGGCTCCAGCCGGGCCATGACACTGGAAAAGTAGTCCCCAAGAGCAGCCTCGCACTGTCGGCAGGCCTCGTATCCCTTGGGCGTGAAACGCACCAGCGTCTTGCGGCGGTCGGCAGGGTCGGCAAAGCGTTCCACAAGGCCGTCCTGCTCCATCTGCCGCACCGTGCGGGAAATGGCAGGAAGCGGTTGATGAAGCTCCTGAACAAGATCGGAGATATAAACGGCACCGTCCTGTCCATGGAGCCGAATGCAGCCCAGCAGCCCTTCCAGCATGGGAAAGTGGCGCTTGGGGCAGTCGGCCAGAGCGGCCTTCATGCCGGCCTTGGATGCTTTGCTCAGCCGGTGGATGTAGCGGCAAAGCCCACGGAAACTCAACGTGGATTCCTCAGACACGCGATCCCTCCTCTCAAAAATTGCTTAACAGCTGTTAACTGTTAACGCTTGACAATAATAGCCTTTTGCAGGCCGGATTGCAACCCCCTGCAGGGATTGTTTCACAAAAGTTCACAAACGTTTGTGTCCCGCATACACATAAAGCAAAGGGGGCATCGGGCATGGAACAGCGTTTGTGGATGATCCTGCAATTGTTCGGCGGGGCGGCACTTTTCTTATACAGTATGGACACCCTCACGGACGCTTTGCAGCAGGCGGCGGGGGACACCCTGCGGCAGGCCCTTGCCCGGCTCACGGCCCACCCGCTGGCCGGGGTGCTCACGGGGGCGGCGGTCACGGCGGTGGTGCAGAGCAGCTCGGCGGTCACGGTGCTGGTGCTGGGCCTTGTGGGGGCCGGGCTGCTGACCCTGCAGCGGGCCGTGCCGGTGGTGTTCGGGGCCAACATCGGCACCACGGTCACCGCGCAATTGCTGGCCTTCCGGCTGGAGGATGCCCGGTATCTGCTGCTGGTGGCGGGGCTGCTGCTCTGGTTCGCGGGGCGTGGGCGTCTGCATGCAGCCGGGCAGGCGCTGTTTGCGTTCGGCCTGCTGTTTGAGGGCATCGCGGTCATGGCCGAGGCCATGGAGCCGTTGGCAGCGGGGCCGGTGTTCCGGCAGTGGATGGCCCAGGTGCGGCACTGCCCCGGCCTGGGCTTGCTGGCAGGGCTTGGCATGACCCTTGCCGTGCAGAGCAGCTCCGCCACCATTGCGGTGCTGCAGCAGATGGCCGCCCGCCCCGGGCCGGACGGCGGGTGCCTGCTGGGCCTTGCGGGAGCCATCCCGGTGCTGTTGGGGGACAACATCGGCACCACCGTCACGGCGGTGCTGGCATCGGTAGGGCAGAGCCGGGACGCCAAACGTCTGGCGGCGGCCCACGCCCTGTTCAACCTGTCCGGGGCGGCGGTGTGCTGGCTGCTGCTGCCCCAGTTCACCGCGCTGGTGCGGCTGGTCTCGCCCCACGGGCCGGAGAGCGCAGTGCTGGCCCGGCAGATCGCCAACGCCCACACCCTGTTCAATCTGGGCTGCACGGTGCTGTGGCTGCCCCTGACCCCCTGCATGGTGCGCATCGTGTGCATTCTATTGCCGGAGAAGCACGCCCCTGAGTTGAAACGAACGCCCTAAAATGGTATAATGACAGTGTATCGAAAATTTTGTGACGCTTTTGTTGCACAAACGATGAACTGACTCTTCTGTGGGCCTGCGGCGGTGTGCGGCTGCCAGGGCACAGAGCGAACCAAGAGGACGTGTTACTATGAAGGATATCATCAACGGGTTGATCGAGCGGTTCCGCAGGCAGCATGTACAGGCCCGGCGCTATGTGGCCATGATGCTGGTGCTGGCCCTGCTCACCACCCTGTTCGTCAACTGGCAGCTCCATGGGGTGGGCATCTCCATGACTGCCGACTACCACTGCGGCTACGAGGAGCACCAGCACACGGCGGCCTGCTACGAAAAAGTGCTCACCTGCGGTTACGAGGAGGGCGAGCCGGAAACGCCCGTCACCTCTTCGGACAGCAGCGCCGATCTGGTGTCCGCCTACAGCGCGGAAGAGCCGGAAGAGCCGGAAGAGCCGGTGCAGACCGAGCCGGAGACCATCTGGGTGCCCCATGAGCACACCGATGCCTGCTACGAGGAGCACCGGGTGCTGACCTGCTATCAGGAAGAGCACGAGCACACCGATGACTGCTTTGACGAGTACGGTGCGCTCATCTGCGGCGAGTTCGAGCATATCCATGACGACAGCTGCTACACCACCGAGTATGAGCTGGTGTGCGGCCTGGACGAGGGCGAACTGGTGGAGGAGCCCAACCCCGCCTATCAGGAAATGCCTGCCATCCGCCCCGTGGTGGACCTGCCCCCTGAGCCGGCCGAGACCACCCCGGACGAGCCGGTGCTGCATCACCACACCGACGCCTGCTACACCGAGGAGCTGGTGTGCACCATCCCGGAGCACCACCACACCGTGGAGTGCCTGGCCGATACCCAGGCCGACGTGGAGACTGCCGAGGAATGGCAGGCCGCGGCCAACGTGGCCCTGAACGGCAACTGGGCCGAGGACCTGCTCACCGTGGCAAAGTCCCAGCTGGACTACCAGCAGAGCGACAAGAACTTCAAGCTGGATGTGGAGGACCAGCAGGTGCTGCGCGGCTACTCCCGCTATGGTGCCTGGTACGGCAACCCCTACGGCGCCTGGGACGTGATGTTCCTGTCCTACTGCCTGCACTTTGCGGGTGTGCCCCAGACGGTGGTGCCCCAGCGTGCGGGCGTGATGGCCCTGCACAGTGACCTGCGCGGCTCCCAGTGGCTCACCGACGCCGACGGCTCCACCGCAAGGCCCGGCGATATCGTCATCTACAACACCCTCACCACCGAGCAGGTGGCCGTGGACGAGAGCTCCTATGGCATCGCCCTGCTGGACCTGGACGAGGACCCCGACACCGCCGCCCAGCTCACGGCTTCCGAGCCGCAGGTGGACACCCGCACCGTGACCACCGAGACGGTGGGCGTCGTGTCCGCCGTGGACCCCGACGCCGGGACCCTGACCGTGATCTCCGGCAACGTGGACGGCAAGGTGGCCGAGGTGCCCGCTGCCATGTCCGACGTGACCAGTGTCATCTCGGTGACCGGCGCCTATGCCGCCGAGACCACCGCTGTGGCCCCGGAGGCCCCGGCAGGCTCCCAGGAGGAGCTGGACGGCAGCTATGCGCTGCTGGAAGATGAGGATGGCTTTGGGGCTACGGTGGAATGGGTCGGCGAGGCCCGGCAGCAGGACCCCGATGCCCCGGCCCTGCTGGCAGAAACTGCCGATACGGGGGTGATGCTGGACCCCACCTGGATCACTAAGATAGCGTTCGAGCAGAAGGTCAATGGCTCCTGGGAGACCCTGATGGGGAATGAAGTGGAAAGCGGTACCAACGTGCAGGTCACCATGACCTACAAGCTGCCTGCGGGCACCTTGACGCCGGACCGGCGGACCCTGTGCTACCAGCTGCCGGATGCCATGAAGCCCAAGCAGCCCACCTCCGGCAAGATCCTGGACGAGACCGACAACAACAAGGTCATTGGCACCTATACCATCGACACCAACGGCCTGGCAAAGCTGACCTTTGACAAAAGTGAGAAGTTCACCGGTTTGGATGCCAACGGCAACCGGGAGTTTACCGGAACCTTCCAGTTCTCTCAGAAAGTATGGGCAGATGATTTTGAGAATAACAAAACCATCACCTTTGAAAATGGCTTTACTCTGACCATCAAGAAGAAAACGGCAGATATAAAGATCAGTAAAGGGTACACCGGCTATTGGAGTGCCTTTGAAAATCATCCGGAAAGTGGCACCTTCATAAACCATTATATGGTGACGGTGGAGACCACCAACGGTACCAAAGACCCGGTGACCCTTACGGATACCCTGAACACGAATCAGAGTGGAATCAGTGCTGGTGATTACCTGAAGGGCGGCACCTACCTGAAAAACTCCTTTAAACTTTACAAGGAGGACGCTTCGGGTAAACGAACGGAGATCCTGCCGTTCCCCGACTGCAAGATCCAGGAGGACAGCAACGGCAACCCCCAGGTGGTCATTAAGGACCTGGAAGCATTGGGGATTGAAGAAAAGTACATCTGGTACTATGACGTTCAGCGGAACTATGCGGACTTTGACAAGATGCCCGACGGTGTCGGTATGATCTTCAATACGGCAACAGCGAAGGCAGGGGACAGGGAGGAAAAGAAGGCTGAAGCATACTACACATGTAAAACCCCTCGCATTGAGAAGAACGGCCAGTACGACCCCAAAACAGGCCACATCCAGTGGACGATCACTGTAAAGGTACCCCATTCTTTCCTGGGGTCCTATATGCTGCAGGGCTGCAAGATCACAGATGCCTTGCCAGACAGTGTGAAAATCGTAGGGGATGTAAAGGTAGGCGACGATACGATATCGGCAGAGAAATTCCAGCAAAATGGCTATACCATCCCGGCGGAGTATGGGAAAACGGAGCTGACGATCACCTTTGAGACCACCACCCCCATCGGCGGCGGCCCGGTGACCAACACAGCACAGATCGAGACCGAGAGCAAACACACTTTTAAGGCCTCGGATACTGAGAACATCGGGCAGGGGGATTGGACCCTGAGCAAGGAGCTGTCCAGCAGCAGCAAGGGCCTGGCCAAATGGAATATCTCTGCCGCCAATGCAGCTGGCGAAAGCAGCTTTACCCTGGTGGAGACTCTCCAGGACGCTGTGAACGAAAGCGGCCAGACCCAGCTGAACACCCACTACGCCTACGCCGCAGAGCTGGAGAAGGCTTTGGAAGAGGGCCTGACCCTGACCCTCCACGACGGCGGCACCATGAACTATGCTGATGCTAAGGCCGACAAGGTCATTGCCGTCACCTACTACAGCGGTGCCAACGGCACCGGCAGCACGGTGACTGCCAACGACCCCTCCATCCGGGTGCAGAGCTTTACCATCCAGATAAACAAGGCAGGTGACAACCCGGTGCGGCGTGTGGAGGTAAAGGACCTCCCTACCCACGAGAATCAGAGCAAGGTGCCCACCGGAGAGAAATGGACTTACAAAAACAGCGTCAGCATCCAAGGCAGCTCTCAGCGTGCTACGGCAGAGGACACCTACCACAGCTACAAGAGCTTTGAAAAACGGGTGTCGGCGAACAGCGATCAGGACGAATCTGGTTACCAAAGCGGAGACCAGACCTACCAATATAGTGACCTCAGCGACAACAACCTCCACTATCAGCTGGTGGTGCAGACCGCTGCCGAGGATGATGCCGCCATCGTCATCACCGATATCCTGCCGGAAAACACCGAGTTCAAGACCGACTGGGTAACGATCGGCATGGACAAAGGGGCCCCGGATAAGATCAGCGAGTTGAAGGGTGCCGCTGCCACGGTGGCCTACGAGAAAACCACCCGGCAGCTGACCATTACCATCCGCGACTACAACCTGAGCAAGAACAAACAACACAAGTTCCGCATTCTGTACAAGGTGAGCGTGGACGACGATCCCCGCTGGAAGAACCCCTCGGTGGGCCAGGTGATCTACACCAACACGGCCCAGTGGGGCGAGCTGACCGAGACCCTCCACACCACGGTGGAAAAGACTGTGGACCCCCTGAAAAAGACCGGACAGCTGGTGGATGGCAAAACCGACCGCATCGAGTACCAGGTGGTGGTAAACCCGGCCCGGAAGGACCTGTCGGTGGGAACCACCGAGGCCCCGACCATTGAGCTGTGGGACGACGTAAAGGCCCAGAACGGTGCCATTGTCCGGGGAGACCCGGAGTCTGTAAAGCTGTATTACTTCCAGTATGACGAAGCCACCAACACCGTGACCCGAGGGAAAGAAGTGCCTCGCAGCCTGTACCAGGTGCTGCCGGCAGATGACGAGGGCTGGCTCCACATGGTGATTCCCAACCAGACCGCCATGATCCTGGTGTACCAATGTGATGTAAAGCAGGGCAGTGCTGCTGAGGATTACAACGTGGACAACACCGTCAAGCTGGGCAATGGGGACTCCACCGAATCGGATTCCATCAAGTTTACCTATGCATCTGCCGCCACAGCCTCCACCGGACAGTTCCTGCTCCACAAGGTGGACGATTACTCCGGCGTGGCATTGCAGGGAGCAGAGTTTACCATCTGGCAGTATGATCCGAAAACCCAGGTATGGCAGCCCTGGAGCGGCGGCGTAAACGGCACCGTCACCACCAACGAAAAAGGCCAGGTGAGCCTGACGGTGCTGGAAAACGGCAGCGAACAGACCCTGAAGCCGGACCTGCTGTATAAGATCGTGGAGACCAAAGCACCCCAGAACTACCAGAAGGACGATACCCCCCACTATGTGCTGTTCCACAAGAGCAACGAGACCCCCCAGACGGCCTTTGATACCGCTACGGGCAAGGGGACGGCGATGGATGGAGAAAAAATCATCCAGTTTGAAGATGTCCAGGTGGGCAGTGCCGCCCAGACCACCACGGCCCAGTATACCAACCGCTACAGCAACCTGACCGTCAGCAAGCTCTGGCTGGATGCCGACACCCGCCAGCCGGTGGAACCGGCGGTGAACAGCATCCGCATCAAGGTCTGGCAGTACACCGACAATGACAAGGACAGAACGTTGTTTGCCGAAGCCGACCTGACCGCAGATAACGACTGGACCTGGTCCGAGTCGGGGGACAAGCTGCCCCTGACGGACAAGGAGAGCGGCAAGGCGTACCACTACCTGGTGGAGGAAACGACCACCGGCAACTGGAACGTGTACATCTCCAACAACGGCGTGCAGACCGGCAATATCACGGTGCAGAACTACGTCTACACCGGCTACGAGCTGCCGTCCACCGGCGGCATGGGCACGGCACCCTTCGGGGTGCTGGGCGGCGCACTGGCCGCTGCAGCAGCCCTGCTGCTGGTCCGCAAACGGAAACAGAACAAGGAGGAGTGAGCAGCCATGAAACAAAACAAAAACAACCGGTTTGCCGCTCTTCTGCTGGCGCTGTGCATGGCCGTGTGCTGTGCACTGCCCGCGCTGGCAGCCCCCGCGGCCAGCGCCAACATCGACCTGAGCCGCACCGGCAGCATGGACGTGACCCTGTACGACCACCAGAACGACGTCCCCCTGCGGGGCGGCGCACTCACCGTGTACAAGGTGGCGGACGTGGCCCGCACCAACGGCGACCTGCACTTTGTGTACACCGCCGACTTTACGGGCTGCGGCATCGCGCTGGGCGACCTGACGGACAGCACGCTGGCTTCCAGGCTGGAAGCCAAGCTGCCCGCCCGCGCCGCCGGCACCACCCATAAGATCAGCGAGCAGGGCACCGTCTCCTTTGACGCGCTGCCGCTGGGCCTGTACCTCGTGGTGCAGACCGAGAACTCCAAGGGCTACGAGGCCATCAATTCCTTCCTGGTGTCGTTGCCCATGGCGGACGAAAGCGGCTGGCTCTACACCGTGGACGCCACCCCCAAGGTGGGCGCGCCCACGCAGGAGGTGACCCCGCCCGAACCGGAAACTCCCAGCAAGCCTTCGGAACCGGACAAACCGTCCAAGCCGGAGAAGCCCTCGGAGCCGGACAAGCCCACCCAGCCCGACACCCCGGACATGCCGGTCAATCCCAACGACCCCAACCGCCCGGTGTCGCCCGGTACGCCGGATAACCCGGTGAACCCCGGCAACCCGGACAACCCGGTGGCTCCGGGCCGCCCGGACGGCAATGCACTGCCCCAGAGCGGCCAGCTGAACTGGCCCATCCCGTTCATGGCCTGCAGCGGCGTGCTGCTGTTTGCCGTCGGCTGGGTGCTGGACCGAAAGGAGACGCTGGCATGAACACAAAGCAGAAGATCGGCCGCGCCTGCATGATCGTGGGCATCCTGCTCATTCTGGGCGCGCTGGCCCTGCTGGGCTATAACCAGTGGGACGCCAACCGCGCCGACCAGGCTTCGCAGGACGCCCTGGGCAAGCTGGAAGAGACCCTGACCGAGACCATGGAGGACAAGACGAAGGACGAAGAGCCGGTGGTCCAGCCGGAGCTGGACCCGGAGCAGGAGATGACCGTCACCGACATCGACGGCTGGGGCTACATCGGCTATCTGTCCATCCCGTCCATCGGGCTGGAACTGCCCGTGATGAGCGAGTGGAGCTATGCGGGCCTCAAGGTGGCCCCGGGCCGCTACTCCGGCTCCACCTACGCCGACAACATGGTGGTCTGCGCCCACAACTACGCCAAGCATTTCAGCCCCATCAAGTGGCTGGCCCTGGGCAGCGAGGTGTACTTTACCGACATGGACGGCCAGCGCTGGAGCTATGAGGTGTCCAACGTGGAGACCATCCAGCCCACCGATATCGACAAGATGATCACGGCCAGCGACGAGGACGATTGGGACCTGACCCTGTTCACCTGCACCACCGGAGGCCGCGCCCGCTGTGCTGTGCGCTGCACCCGCACCGGTTACCCGGTCTTGGAGACCAGCGCGGCAGGGCGGATCACGGAGTAAGCAGGACGATTTGGAATTGCCTCCGCTTTGCTCTGGCAATATCAGCGGAAAATTATTTTTAAAGATATGCAATCCCGGAAAATCTGCGGATTTTCCGGGATTGTTTTTTCACGGATGGGCGTTAAGGAAAGTGGCCTGTTCTCTGGAAGGCAAACGATTTAGAATGCCCTCCGCTTTGCTCTGGGCATAAATAGCAGAAGAATTATTTTAGATTTTGCAAATCCGGCAGGGCTGCGGCCCCGCCGGATTTGCTTTTTCACGGGAGAGGGCGTTACGGGGAACTGCATCTCACGGGAATGGCCGTTACAAGGAACGGCATCGGCTGCCGTTGGCCTGCGGCCAAAGCGCAGAAGGAGAACTCGCGTTTTGCGGAAAGGAATCCCGTAACATCCCTCCCGGTGCGATGTCATTCCGGTATCAGATGCCACTCCCCGCCATGACCCCTCTGGTGAAAAGGCAACTCCGGAAAATCCGCAGATTTTCCGGAGTTGCAATAAAAAATAATATTTCCTCTAATTATGGCGCAGCGCACGCGGAGCCATTTCAAATCGTTCTGTTCCGGTTTCCCGCAAGCGTACAGGGAGCTGGCGCGCCAGCGTCCACAAAAAAGCACCCGCCATGCGGATGCACAGCGGGTGCCTTGAAGGGCTCTGCGGGGATGCTCAGTGGGTGGTGCCCATGTCCACAGCCAGGTCGGCGTCGTTCTTCACAACGGCCTCCACGGCCTTCTCCAGGCCGCGGGCGATCTGGTGCAGGTCCATGCTGGGGGTGCCCAGGGGCTTGTTGACCACCTGCTCCATGGCGTAAGGCACATGGATGAAGCCGCCCCGGATGTTGGGGTACTTCTTGTCAATGAGGTACAGCAGGGTGTACATCAGGTAGTTGCACACATAGGAGCCTGCGGTGTAGGACAGGGCGGAGGGGATGCCTGCATCCTTGATGCTCTGCACCATGGCCTTCACGGGCAGGGAAGTGAAGTAGGCGGTCTCGCCGTCCTCCTGGATGGTCACGTCGATGGGCTGATAACCGGCGTTGTCGGCGATGCGGCCGTCCATCAGGTTGATGGCCACCTTTTCCGGGGTGATGGCGGAGCGGCCGCCGGCCTGACCGATGCAGATGACCACATCGGGCTGGTTTGCCTGAATGGCAGCTTCCAGCACCTCACCGGCACGGATGAACTCGGTGGGCACTTCCTGCTTGACGATCTCGGCACCGGCGATGGTGTCGGGCAGCAGCTTCACCGCCTCAAAAGCGGGGTTGACGGCCTCGCCGCCAAAGGGGTCGAAACCAGTGAGCAGAATTTTCATAGTAAAAAGCCTCGATTCTCAGATATAAATGGACGGCTCCAGAACGGTGAGCTGTCCGTGATCCATGATCATGCGGTTGTCCACATAGATGCAGGGAGCGTGGGTGACCAGATCGTAATGGCCGGAAGCATCCTGCACACCGCCCAGCGCAATGTTGCGCCCGAACCCGATATGGAAGGTGCCATAGGTGGATTCGTCCTCGATGTAGCAGTTGCCTGCACAGCGGGAGTGGGTGTTGAGCCCGATGCCAAACTCCGCCGCCACCACCATGTTCTCCGGGTCGTGGAAGCGGGCCAGAAACTGCTTGAGCCGCCTGCCGCTGGCATTGTCCTCGATCTCCACGATGCGGCCGCCGCGCAGCTCCACCCGCACGGGGCTGTCCACGATGCCGATATAGCCCATGGAGCCGTCCAGGATCAGGGTGCCGTTGGTGTCGCTCTCCACCGGTGCCACATACACTTCCACGCTGGCAGAGGAAAGGCCCTTGCCGTCGTGGCAGCAGCCGTTGAAGAAGCCGGGCACACGCCCCTCGATGTTGAAATCCAGGTTCGTGCCAAGCTCCGTGGTCACATGGATGTGTCTGGCGTTCTGGTAGCAGGCCATGATGATGCTGGCCATGATCCTGCTTTTGGGCAGGCTCATGTTCAGGAAGTCGTAGCTCAGCAGGGACTGCCCGTTGCTGGTGCTCAGCGGCAGCGACAAAAACCGGTTGCGGCGGGCGATGACCCGCTTGACGGCCCGTGTGGTGATGAGGGAATACTCGGCAGCACCGATCACGGCGTTGTAGGGGTCAAAGGCGTCCTCACGGTCATCGAAATACTGGCCCACCTGCTCGTGCAGGTCGTCCAGCATCAACACATCCGCCACGCTGCCCACCGCCTGTGCGGCTTGCTGCATGGCCGCCACCTCGACAGCATACTTCTGGCTGGATACGATCAAGATGCGTTCGCCTGCACGGAGCCGGACCCAGTCGCGAATAATGATATCGGCTCCGTGCTGAATTGCTTGTTCCATTGAATCACTCGATCTAACAACAAAAAATCACTTCAGGAGGATCATCATCACGATCTGGACCACCATCATGATGATGGCGACAGGAACCTGATTCTTGATGACGCCCATGGGCTTCTTCATATCCAGCAGTGCCACGGGCACGGTGTTGAAGTTTGCAGCCATGGGGGTGCACAGGGTGCCGCAGAAGCCGCAGGTCAAAGCCAGCATGCCGATGACCACCGGGTTTGCGCCGTGGGCCAGCACGAACGGGTAGCCGATGCCCACGGTCATCACGGTGATGGCGGCGTAGGCGTTGCCCATGATCATGGTGAACAGCATCATGCCGATGGCGTACACCACGATACCGGCGTTCACATTGCCCTCGGGGATGATGTGGCTGACCAGGTCAGAGATCACATCGCCGACACCGGCAGCGGTGAAGACGGAGCCCAGGCAGGCCAGCAGCATGGGCAGCATGGACAGGGGGCCCACGGTGGACAGCATGCGCTCGGAATCGTTCAGGAAGGTGGAGGGCTTGTTGTCGCGGTTCATGATCATCAGCAGGATGATGGCCACGAGAACGCCCAGAGCCACGCCGTTCAGGGCGGACAGGCCGATGCCCATGCCGGTGATGGCGCAGATGACGGCCAGCATGCCAATGCTCAGGGTGGGGACAAAGATCTTCATGCCGATCTTCTCATAGGTAGCCTCGGTCTCGGCCTTGGTGGCAGCAGAGACAGCGCCCTTCTTGACCTTCTTGAGGATGGCGGGGATGCACATCACCACCACCAGGATGCCGCTCACCAGAGAGGGCAGCCAGCGGCCCAGGGCAAGCACGACGCCCAGCACGGCCCAGAAGATAAAGGTGCCCACGGGTTCCGGGTTCTCCTTATCCTTCAGGTTCTTCACACCGCAGTAGATGCACAGCAGGCCGATGATAAAGTAGATGATCTCCATCACCTTGGTGGACAGGCTGTAATCAGCACTCATAAAAAAGCTCATTCTTCTGTCCTCCCTTACTTATAGTACTTCTGGATCATCTTGCGATCCTTGATCACATAGAATACGATGGCGACCACAGTGGCAATGATGCACACGGGGATCTCGATGGCAGCCAGCTGGGCCAGCTCCACCTCGATGCCCAGGCCGGCCAAAGTGCTCTGCACCAGCAGGCCGCCGGAGCCGCCCACGAACAGGACCTGACCGAAGAACCAGGTGATGTTCTCCATGCCGGCAGCCATACCCTTCAGCTCCTCGACATGCTCCTCATTGGGCTCATGGCCCTGTGCCACAATGGCACCTTCGGCCATGGGCATGATGACGGGGCGCACGAAACCGGCCACGCCGCCAAAGCCCACGTTGAAGGCTGCAAAGATCGAGCGCATCACGCCGTAGATGCCGATGACCAGGCCGGAGGTGGCACCCTTGAACTTGCCGATCAGGGCAGCGGCTGCTTCACGCAGGCCGTTGCGCTCCAGCGTGCCGGTGACCAGCATCACGATGATGAAGATGGCCATGCTGCGGTTTGCCACAAAGGTGCTGCCCAGCGTTTCCAGCAGGGTGACCGGGCCCAGACCGCCAACCAGTGCAGTCACAACGGCTGCCACCAGAATGACCAGAATGGAGTCCAGCTTCAGTGCAAAGCCAGCGATGACGATGACAATGCCGAGTAGTTTTAGTAGTTCCATAATTGCCTTCCTTTATACTTATATTTTCCCGGCATCGTACCGCGCCCCGGCAGCCTGTGGGTCAGAGGGCCGCAGGGGAAAAGCCGTGTGCCGAAAAGACGAGAAGGGGGAAGAGCCTGCTCAGAGGCGGACGAAAGCCGCCAGCAGAGCCGAGAATGCAGCCGCCGTGATCCACAGCGGGACAAGGCGGCGGCGCAGGTGGGCGGCGATGTCGCACTGCTCCAGCACACCGGAGGCCTTGAGGGGCACCACGGTGGTGGAAGCGGGCACGGTGGCCTCGCTGCCATAGGGATTTGAAGAGGTGAACTCGCCGGTGCCGTCCTTGGCCGGGCAGGCGTACACGCCGTACCAGGAAGCCAGGATGCCGCCCTTCCCGGCGGCGGCCTTCTGCACCCGTACCCGCTGCACGGTCAGTGCCTCGGCCCTGCGCTCCTCCACCATCAGGTTGACGCGCATCATGTTCACAAGGTTCAGCACCGAGGACACGGCGATGAGCAGATCAAAGACCAGTACCAGAATGAGCAGCGGGTGCATGGGCAGTTCCCTCCAAAAGCGGTGCCGCAGCCCGCAGGCGGTGCAGCACCTTATAAAGTTAAGTTCATTATATCATAAAACCATCACAAAAGTAAATGAATCGCCCCAGATTTGCGTTTGCAAAGAAAAATAAAAAATCCCCCGTTTCCCGGAGGAAACAGGGGAGGGGACTGCCTTGCGGCAGCAATTACTTGTTCTGGATGTACTCGTGGATGGCCTTGGCGGCTGCCTTGCCGGCACCCATGGCCTTGATGACGGTAGCGGCACCGGTCACGGCATCGCCGCCGGCGTACACGCCGTCACGGCTGGTCTTGCCGTCGTCGCCGTCGGTGACGATGCAGCCGTGCTTGTTGGTCTCCAGACCCGGGGTGGTGGAGCGGATCAGCGGGTTGGGGCTGGTGCCCAGGCTCATGATCACGGTGTCCACGTCCAGCTCAAACTCGCTGCCCTTCTTCTCGATGGGGCGGCGGCGGCCGGAAGCATCGGGCTCGCCCAGCTCCATCTCCACGCAGGTGATGGACTTGACGAAGCCTTCGTCGTTGGCGTGGATCTCCACGGGGTTGCACAGGGTCTTGAAGATGATGCCCTCTTCCTCGGCGTGCTCCACCTCTT
>OGXL01001896.1_pt1 | contig 16455 bp, 11 predicted proteins | sample 1576311 | NCBI WGS metagenome assembly OGXL01 (sample SAMEA3541564, study PRJEB24748) | human gut metagenome | biome: human gut; feature: human-associated habitat; material: faeces | place: China | collected 2012 | reverse complement strand
TCGTATATTTTAATAGATATTGTGTTGTTTATCATATTATAACGCAGCACCGGGGCCGCCCGGTCACCCTGCGGACCACCTGCGCCCTGCTGCTGCCGCTGCTGGCAGGAGCGCTGTTCCACACCATTTTCGCAGGGGGAGACTATGCGCTGAACGGCTGGGGCGTTTTGAAGAATCTCTGGACGGCGGGCCTTGCCCTGAAGGCGGGCGGCGCCGTTTCCGGCCTGCTGGCGGAGGCGGCGGTGCTGGCGGTCTCCAAGGTGGTGTCTCTCTTTCTCTTCGGCTTGCTGCTGGCGGTTCTGCTGCTGGCGGCCCTGCATGTGACGCCCTCCGCCGTTCTGGAGATGGTACGGAACCGGCCGGAGTACGAGGAGGAGCCGGAGCCTACGCCCGCCGTCCACATCGCTCCTGCGGAGCCGCCCCGGCGGCGGGGAGAGCGGCGGGCGGATTGTGGCAGCCGGAACGCCGGAAGAGATTAAGGCGAATGCACAAAGCGTGACAGGAAGATACCTGTAGACAGATAAAAGGAGCTTCTTGTTGGTACCATTTGCAGCATTCTCTTCATTGCAGATTTCCTTAAGCTGCTTTCCTGCACCGAAATGGTCATAGATGAGATTGATCTGGGATTCTGTCAGCTGTGCCATAAGCTTCAGGAGTTTTTCCACCTGCGGATCCGTGTTTTCCTCCTGATAACGGTACTGCAGATCCACGTTGTAATCATCTCTATCCAGCATGATCACCCATTCCGCATTCTCACCCACCGCTTGCCTATCTTTTCCCATGTGGTATAAACATAGTTCCCCTCCGCATCCATGTAGCTACCACGGTTTTCATCATATTTACTGGTTCTTTCCGTTTCGTTATTTGCCAGTCATCTTCAAACTGACTTAGGTCAATATGTATCCAGCGCTCCACCCGAAGATGAAATCCTCAATCCTACTATCAACACTACTTAGTAGCGAGTGTTTCTTCTTTTTTTCTTTATATCCGCATATATATACTTTATATAAATATAATCTGCTGCATTTTCCTGCAGCGGCAAAGGAGGGACAGGCATTGCTTCAGATATGCAGACGGAGAGATTTCCCCTATATGCTCTCAGCGGCGCTCCTTGGAAGCGTCTTTCATTTTCTGTATGACTTTTCCGGCGAAAATCCTTTTGCCGCGCTCATTTCTCCCGTCAACGAATCTGTGTGGGAGCATTTAAAGCTCCTTTTCTTCCCCATACTGCTTTTAACTGTCATTGAGTTTCTTATCCGCCACCCCAATCCCTGTGCGCTTTTCGGCGCCAGGCTGGCCGGCATCACAGCGGGCATGACAATGATCGTTGTCCTCTACTATCTGTACACTTTTGTCCTGGGGAGGAATTTCCTTGCGGCCGATATCCTGCTCTTTCTGACAGGCGTCTGCTTTTCCTACGTCATATCCGGCCACTTATTCCGGAAATTCCGCCAGGCAGACCCCATGCTCGTCTTTCTGGGATGGCTCCTTGCAGTGCTTTTATTCTTCTCACTTACCTGCTTTCCGCCGGACATATTCCTCTTCTATCCGCCCTAAAATGTAGTGGTATAGCGTCTGTTCATTTTGGGTATGCGAATAGTCTGTCAAAGGCAGAGAATTCCTGGTTGCCCAAGAAGAATTGTCAGGGAAGCGCAGACAAAAGAGACAACAGCATAGATATGGAGACACAATAGCACACCAGTACATGTAAAAGCGGACGTAATACTTTTAAAAAGTATTACGTCCGCTTTTACAATATTATTCACCTGTGAAAAAATTCTTGATTCTTGTAAACAGGCCGTCTTTAAAGCCGCCCTCATTGACTGTACTGTCCGTGATGACATCAGATCCCAGCGCCTCATCGTTTGTTCCGCTCAGGATACCGTCATCTGACCCTACGAAGAAAGTCTTTACTGAGTTCCAGATATTGGACAGCATGCCGTCATCGCCTGTCAGATTGTCCAGTGTATCTTTTAACGCGTTCACATCGTAGTCATACTGGGAAATCTTCTCCATCAGAGCAACCACCTGTGCTCTCTGGTCGTCTGTCAGTGTAATCTCATTTTCTTCCGCTATATTATCAACAGCCTCGCCGATCTCTTCCGGCTCTGTAAGTCCCTCGTCGAGCACCTCTGTCTTGACATCCTTCATGACCTCTGTGGCTTTCTCCTGTCCCACGCTGTCAGCAAGCTCTCCTGTTGTCACAAGCTCTTCCATAGCAGCTTCCTTCTGGCCCTCGTCCAGGTTCTCGCCGCTGGCCGTCTCGTAAGCCATGATAATGCCTGTCAGGGCGCCGGTTCCGGACACCTCAAAAGGACATGCCGCAATGACATTGCAGTTCTCCATGCCCGCTGTAGTCAGTGTGCTGGCGATCATGGCGCTTGTCACGAAATTCAGGTTGGCTGTCTTCACTTTGATCCCACCTGATTCTGTGGGCTCTACATAGGCACAGCTGTTTGTGGTAGGTCCGATCTGTTCATCTGTGGCAATGCCTTCCATATACTGCACCTCGTCGGCGTGGGTGACAACAATGGTCTCCACCTCCTCCGGGGTAGTTCCAAAATACTCGTACATGGAAGCCCGCTGCTCCTCATTCAGGTTCTCGCCAAGTGTAACTACCTTTCCGCTGTCAGTATTTCCCTCATCTGTGTCTTCCTCTTCTTCTGCTGCATCTGTATTCTCATCTGCAGCGTCCTCTGTCTGCTGCCCGTCGTCTGTCTCTGTGCCGTCTGTGGTTTCTGTTCCATCTACGGTCCCGGATGTATCCGTGCTGCCGCCCTGCTGTGTTCCATCAGCCGCAGTTCCGCTGTCGCCGCTGCCTGTACCGGTCTGAGCGCCTGTTTCCCCAGAAGTGCCGGAGGCCGCGCCTGTACTGTCTGTTCCAGATGTTCCTGTCTCTGTACTCCCCGCATCCTGTACAGTATCTCCTGTCTCCGAGGCAGATACTGCCATAGGCATGCCGGCTGTCACCATTACCGCCGCCATCAGAAGCGGCAAAACTTTTTTCATCTTCATACTCTTGCGGTTTTAAAACCTTGTCTCCCTTTTTAATTATTTTCTGGCCGATGCAGCGCCATCACACGGCGGCGCTACCTTTCACCGTACCCAATATAACACATTCCGGCCGGATTGTACACGAAACTTTTCTTAAAAATGGATGAAGAATAAAGAAAGGAACCGCCCTGTTAGAGCAGTTCCTTCATTCTCTTCTCCAGTATTTTTTCTCCCACCACGCCTTTCATAGAGGCTTTTACCTCGCCTTTTTTCACAAACAGAAAGGTGGGCACGATGTCCGCCCCATATGATGCTGCAAGGTGGGGCGTCTCCGACAATTCCGCCTCACAAAACTTGATCTTTCCTCTGTATTTTTGTTCCAGCTCCTCCACAACAGGTCTTGTCATGGAACATTTCGGACACCATTTTTCGTAAAACATAACAACTACAGCCCCTGTTTCTTTCAGGACTTCTATATCAAAATTCTCCTCTGTCAGGTGATACATCAGGACATCCTTTCCGCTCTCCCGGGTCAGCATCTGGGATTGAGTATGCGGTACACTTCATGCATAGATCTGTGAAAGCAGTCAACAAAGCAGTTCTTCCTTCTGAGCCGGTACATCACACAGCTCCACCTGGATACTCCTCCCGGTCTTCTCCTTCCCATATGCCAGTCTCCTTCGCAAGATCTTCTCTCTATATACTATGCAGAAAGGTTCCTTATCTTCACCTGCCCGCGATCATCTTGCAGATCGGATTGCCCTTTGCCGAAAATTTTTTCTCATACTCCGTCATCACATTTCCCTGGTTCATGGCCGGATCTGCGTGGAGATCCCAGGTGCTCATAAGCACTCTCCATCCTGCTTCATCCGCCTGCTCCAGAGAAAACTGGAACAGATCCTGGTTGTCGGTCTTGAATTCCACCTGGCCCTCCGGCGCCAGCACCTGGTCGTATCTGGCAAAAAATTCTTTTGATGTGAGCCGCCTTCTTGCATGCCTCTTCTTGGGCCACGGATCAGAAAAGTTCAGGTAGATCCCTTTGACTTCCCCTTTTTCAAACACCTCCCCGATCTCTGCCGCATCCATGCAGATAAACCGTATATTTTCCAGGAGACGGGCGCCCCCCTCCTGCTCGCTTTTCTTTTCCTCTTCCAGCTTATCCAGCCTCTCCACTGCCCGCAGAAGGACGCTGGAATATCTCTCAATGCCAATGTAATTCCTCTCGGGATGCCGGGCCGCCATCTCGGTGAGGAACTGCCCTTTTCCCATTCCGATCTCTATATAAACGGGATGTTCATTTCCAAAGACAGCCTTCCACTGCCCCTTGTACTCCTTCTCGTTTTTAATCACCTTGTCGTGGGCTTCCAGTACGCCCTCTGCTCTGGGTATATTTCTCAGACGCATTCCTGTGTCTCCTTTCCTTTTCTCCTGCATAAAATACAGGCGGAAGGGATATTCCCTCCGCCCGTAAATCTTATCACACCTTTCTTTAAAATTCAAAGATTGCCACTCCATAGGGAGGCAGCTTGTAGGCAAACGAGTACGGTCGCCCGTCACACTCAGACTTCACAGCCTTATAGATCTTCGGCCTGACTTCGCCCTTTCCGCCATACTGCAGGTCGTCGCTGTTCATAACCAGCTTGTACTGCTTTCTTCTGGGAACGCCCACGCGATAGTCATCTCTGGCCATGGGCGTGAAATTGATGACAAAGAGAAGGTTTTTCTTCCCCCCCTTTGCATGGCGCATAAAACTGTAAATGCTCCTGTCCCTGTCGTCCGCATTGATCCACTCAAATCCTTCCCAGGTGTTATCCTGGTCGTACAGGGCTCTGTTTTTCTTGTACAGGTGGAGCAGATCACGCATCCAGTTCTGAACAGCCTGATGCTCCGGCTCCGCGAGGAGGAACCAGTCAATTTCCCTCTTCTCGCTCCACTCTCTCAGCTGGGCGAACTCCTGGCCCATGAAGAGCAGCTTCTTCCCGGCATGTCCCATCATAAACGCATATCCCGCCTTCAGGTTGGCGTATTTATCAAATCCAAGTCCGGGCATCTTGTTGAGCATAGAACACTTCAGATGCACCACCTCATCGTGGGACAGCACAAGGATATATTTCTCACTGTAGGCGTAGCTCATTGCAAACGTCATCAAATTGTGAGCCCCCTTGCGGAAGTAGGGATCAAGTTTCATATATTCAGTAAAGTCATGCATCCAACCCATATTCCACTTCAGGCTGAAGCCCAGTCCATCGTCCTCCACATCTCCCGTCACTTTCGGCCAGGCCGTGGACTCCTCTGCAATCATCACTGCCCCGGGATTCCTTCCCAAAACAACCGAGTTCAGATGTTTGAAAAACCCTATAGCCTCCAGGTTCTTGTTGCCACCGTACTTGTTGGCGACCCACTGTCCGTCCTGCTTTCCGTAATCCAGATAAAGCATGGAAGCCACCGCATCCACGCGAAGCCCGTCCACATGATAATTTTCAATCCAGAACAGGGCATTTGAAATCAGGAAATTCTGCACTTCATTCTTGCCGTAGTCAAAAATCTTCGTCCCCCAGTCCGGATGCTCCCCTTTTCTCGGGTCCGCATACTCAAAAGTAGGCGTCCCGTCAAAGTCGGCAAGTCCGTGAGCATCTCTCGGGAAATGGGCGGGAACCCAGTCCAGGATCACGCCGATCTTGTTCCTGTGCAGGTAATTGATCATCCAGGCAAAATCCTCCGGCGTTCCATACCTGGATGTGGGGGCAAAGTACCCTGTCACCTGGTATCCCCAGGAACCGTCAAAAGGATGTTCTGCGATCCCCATGATCTCAATATGGGTATACCCCATATATTTGATGTATTTCACGATCTCCCTGGCGAATTCGCGGTAGTTGTAAAACCCATCTTCATCGTCCTCTGTCAGCGGGTGTTTCTTCCAGGATCCGATGTGTACTTCGTAGATCGACATGGGCTCTTTTGTGTGGTCCCACGACCTGCGGTTTTCCATCCAGTCGCCGTCAGACCAGCTGATCCGGGACAGATCCACCACTCTGGATGCAGTTCCCGGGCGCTTTTCTGCATAATTTGCAAAAGGATCTGCTTTCAGGATATATTCCCCTTTGTAGGTCTTAATGCAGTACTTGTACAATGACATCTCCGGAAGGTCCGGCACAAAGCAGGTGTAAATCCCCAGCGGCTCTCCCCTATCCATAGGATTCGCCTCTCTGTCCCAGTTATTGAAATCACCTACCACAGAGACAGACTCGGCGTGGGGAGCCCAGACAGCAAAATAGACACCCTCCTGATCTTTGTCCTTCACACGGTGGGCGCCGAGCTTTCTGTATATCTCATAATGGTTCCCCTGCCCGAACAGATAATGGTCAAGTTCCCCTATCTCATAAGGTTTTATGTTCTTCTTTACTGCCATGATTTCACCCTCTCATGTTCAATTTCTAATACATCTATTATACTTTATCACCCCACAAAAAGAAAGAGTTTTGAACAATCATTTTTGTCAAAACTCTTTCTTTTTTATACATTTTATACAGTTTTTAGATCCTAAAATCGTCTTCCTTCAGGATAATCCGATCGGATTCGTCCGTTCCTTTGCGGAACATTCTCCGGGCCAGATGTTTCACATTTGCCTTCTGGGAATGTTCGATGGCCGCATCCATGATCTCCTTTACCTCTGCCACAGACACTGCGTGATCTTCTCTCTGCATCACATCGATCCGGCTGTACAGCGCCAGGATTCCCATCTCATCCAGCTTATATCCATTCTCCTTGGCATATGTCTGCCCGAATGTAACCAGCTCATCGTTGATAAATACAGGAAGCTCCAGCCTGGATGTAAATTTCTTCTTAAACTCCGGATTGGCTGTAAAGAGTCTCTCCAGCGCCTTCTTCTGGTCCTCCAGCACAAACAGCAGCTCTCCGGTCTTCTTCTCCATCAGGATGTTCAGCTCCCGGACTGTCCTTGCATTGAGTTTTCCTGCCTTCTCAATGATGATGGCGCCGCCTCTGAGCTTCTGGATGATATTCGGGATATCTTTCTTGTTCAGCGACTCGCCTGTCACAATGGCCACCTTGCCCTGCTTCAGGTTCCTCTGCTTCTGGATAGCCTTTACCATATCCACAGCAAGGACCGTCTTGCCGGATCCTTTATGTCCGATGACCAGGATATTGCCGGTGCGGGATGTGCCGTTCCTGCGCTCTCTGCGGTCATTGTCCAGCACTTCCACAATCTGCTCGCTCATGCCCCGGACAGGAACGAAATAGGAGAAGAGCTGCTTCTGCTCCTCAGTAAGTCCCGCCTTCAGGCCGATCTCACTGGTGGCGCTCAGGTCATAGCGCCCTGTCACCACAAACCCGGTGTCAAAAGGCACGCCGCCTTTCCCTTTCTGGATCCGTCTCTGGATCTCCTCCTCCGTAGGCTCTTCGATGACAAGCTCCTCTGTCTTTCTGGCCTGTCTGGCAGCCTCTTTCTCTGCCTTCTTCTGTGCGCGCTTCTCTTTTCTTGTCAGCTTAGGCTCGGGCTCTTCCGGGATCTCTTCCTCTTCCTCTTCCTCATCAAAGAAATCGTCCTCGTAGTCTTCTTCGTCTATATCATCATAGTCTTCATAGTCATCTACAAGGTCATCCTCATCGTAGTCTTCTTCCTCATAGCCGTCCTCATCGAAGCTGTCCTCGTCATAGTCTTCCTCATCAAAGCTGTCTTCCTCGTAGTCTTCCCCGTCTTTGAAATCGGACGCCTCGTAGTCATCTTCATCCTCAAAGTCCGCTTCTTCGTAGTCGTACTCATCCTCCAGATCAGCTTCCTCATAGGACTCTTCTGCAAAAGCAGCCTGGAATTCATCGTCAAAGTCTGTGGCTTCGTCCTTTTTGCCGGACTGTTTCTCCTCTGCCTCCAGCTCTTCCATAAGCTGTCTCAGGTCTGCAGTCATGCCAGTAGCCAGAGTTTCCTCTTTCTCTTCCGGCTCCTCCTCTGCCGCAGGCTCCTCATAGTCATCTTCCTCATATGCATCTTCCGCCGCTTCCTCGTAGTCGGCCTCCTCATATGCATCTTCTTCCGGGGCCTCCTCGTAGTCAGCCTCCTCATATGCATCTTCTTCCGGAACTTCCTCGTAGTCGGCTTCTTCTGTTACGGCAGCTTCTTCTGTCAGCTCTGCCTCAACAATTTCTTCCTCTGCTGCAGGCTCTTCTGCCTCTTCCGCAGGAGCAGATGCATTCTTTACTGCTTCCTTCAGTTCTGCAGTCACCTGACCGGAAGCGATACGATCCAAAAGCGCCTCCTCTTCTTCGGCCTTTTGGCGGGCAAGGCGTTTTTCCTCATCAGCCCGCTGCTTTGCAAGAAGTCTCTCCTGCTCCGCCTGCTCTTCTGCCAGCCTTCTGGCCTCCTCGGCAGCTTTCTGCTCTGCGATCCTTCTGGCCTCCTCGGCAGCTCGCTGCTGTTCTTCTATCCTTCTTGCCTCCTCCTCACGGCGGCGCTGAGCCTCCCGCTTCCTCTCGGCAAGTTTCTCTTCATCCCGCTTTTTCTGGGCCTCAATGGCCTCGGCATTGTCCTTCTGTTTTGCCTCCCAGGCTGCCAGGATCTCCTCGATCTTCATCTGGCCTGTGATGCGCATATCTTCATCCCGCTTGGGGCTTGCTTTCTTCTCAATATCCTCGATGTCAATACCGCTGGCAACCTTAACGCCGTTGGCCAGCGCCTCCGCCAGCGTAGCACCCTTGACGGTTTTGCGGATGGGGGATTCTTCTTTGACCTTCTTCTGGCTCCTGTCAGGATCTTCCGGTTCACGAGCCGTCTCTTCCACAGCCGCGCCAACCGCGGCAGCCTGCTCTCTGGCAGCCCGGAGCTCATCCAGACGGATCTCCCTTGTCTCAGCGTCAATGGTACCGGAAGTCTCCGGAGCTCTCTGCTCAAAAGTTTCCTGCACCTCTTCCTCCATGGCTGTCTCTTCCGCCTCCTCTGCGGTGTCTTCGGACTCCTCCTCTTCAAGGACTTCATCCTCTGCCGCAGCGTCTCTGCGGGAGACATGGGAAGATACGCCCCGCATGCTGTCGTACTTCTCCTGCTGAAGCGGAGTCAGGGGCTTATATTTCATCTTCAGTTCCATGGCCTGATAGACATATTTCCCTTCACTGAACCAGAGGATCAGGTCATCACACTCCTCCAGGCACTCGGCAGTCATACCGGCCTCATGGTAAAGTTTTGCCAGTTCATAGGCCCATTTCTCTACATACTCTGCCTTCTTGAAATCTTCAAGAGCCTCGATCTGCTCAGACAGAGGGGCTCGGCGGGCCTTCAGTATTTTATATTTTAAGATGAACTGATTGGGATCTTTCGGAGCCAGTCTCACAAACTCTTCATAGCAGTCCGAAGCCTCATCTGTGTCATTGATCTTCAAAGCAAGTGTTCCCAGCCTGTACACGGTCTTCCTGCTCCCCGGGGCCCTGTCGTAGGCCATGAACAATACATCCCTGCTCTTCTGATACTCCCCGTTATATTCATAAATCTCACTCACATTGTTGAGCATGGATGCATTTTTTACGCGGCGCCAGTCGATCGTGTCAGCGATCTCCATGGCTTTCTTGTACTGCTTTTTTTCCATGTATTCAAGCATCTGCTCTGTTTTAACCCGATATTCATATTTATCCAATATTCTCACCTCAACAAATATGTTTCTATATAGCAATGTATATATTTTAACTCTTTTAGTGTATCATACAGGGTAGTCAATGTCAAAATATATCACAAAAATAGCCACTACGATCCTTTTATTGGTCATAGTGGCTATCTTTTATGAAATTTTATCATTTTTTATATTATCTCGGAGGATGAATGTCGATGATCAGGTTCCCAGCCTTTGCTCTTTCCCTTCGAACATTTATAACTCAAAGTTCGGATCAAGATCTCCAAAATCACTTATTTATATCGCCCTCATAATCACCTGTATAAAATATATCCTCAGTTATTATAATATCTATAGCCGTTGCTGTTACAGCCTCATCCCTTATTACGATAACTATGTCTGTAACCATATTGAGCTATTCCTTCTATAACTTATATTTTATACAGCTCCCTGATATAAATTCCGATATATTATTCGATGCTTCTTCACGCATCTTCTAATATCTTTGAACTATATGTGGTATCTGTTCCGATATGTCTGCAGCTCTATCGATTATCTTTTATACCGATATATTGTACACTCCGATCATTTTCCTTATAAAACTTTATCGGTCCTTCTATCATAAAGGCTTATTCTTTGGGAACTGTCTGCTGCCATACCACTGACATATGGAAAATGAAATTCTGAATTGTCCAATGGATTAAGCCTCCTTCCGTTTGATTTCCCTGTAAATACTATATATCTCACCGACATATGAAATACATAATATTTATGCTTTGAGATCTTTCCTTTTTCATTTAAAACTTCCTTTCTCGTCAGAAGTTTTATTTTGGATTAGATCTCTTTTTGGATTGACTATATGATAGCACCTGCGCTTTTATTTGTCAACGCTATTTATTCTTTTTCTTTAAATTAATTTATAATTTTCTAATTGTATTAAATATTTCTGATAATTAGATCTTTTCCTCTCCCCAAATTGTTAACTAATCGCAAAAATAAAGTTGACAATTTCCTCGTTTTTATTATATACTTCAATCAGTTTTTATCACAGCGCTGCCCCCTGCAGCGCCATGGAAGGAGGATCACATACCATGTCTTCAACCAACAATCAGGCGTCGTCCGCCTCCCGGCTCTCCACACAGAGCCTGGTCTTTACCGCTCTTATGACCGCTGTCACCTGCATACTGGCTCCCATGTCCATTCCGATTCCCTTCAGCCCTGTCCCTCTGACCCTGACGAATTTCGTGCTGGAGATCTCCATCTTCCTGTTGGGATGGAAGAAGGCTACAGCCAGCTTTATCATCTATCTTCTGCTGGGACTGTGCGGGCTTCCTGTCTTTTCCGGATTTTCCGGCGGCGTCGGGAAATTTGCAGGCCCAACCGGCGGATACCTGATCGGGTTCCTCTTCCTGACTGTGATCGGCGGGCTCTTTGCCGAGCATTTCCACTGGAAGCGGAGTGCCTGTACAGTGGGCATGGTGCTGGGTATGGCGGTGACCTACGCCTTTGGCACAGCCTGGCTCTGTTTCCAGCTGAACTTAAGCTTCACAGCAGGGCTGTTCACCGGTGTCATCCCCTATCTCCCCGGAGACGCTGTCAAGATCGCCCTTGCAGTGGCATTTGGGCCTGTCCTGAAAAAGAGAGTGCGCTGATCTTTGATCCGCGCACTCTCTTTTTATCTGTTTCTCTACAGGATGATGTCATCTATTTTCTTATAGTCATCCATCCCATATGCCTCTATAATATTTCCCTTGACTACGTAGAGTACATTTTCTATGTACAGACCCCTGGACACTCTCTGGCCATCCCCGTTGATCTGCTCCTCCATCAGGCATGTAAACCCCTGATCCGGGTCATAGGAAAACACAAAGTACTTTTCCTGCGCCCCCTTGTACGCGGAAAATCCGATCATATTCCTCTCCGGGTCAATGAGAATCGCCTTGTAGTCATAGAACACGTCCGCGCTGTAGACATTTTCCAGGACCAGCGTGTGCTCTTCTTTCACATCCGAGGGATCGCTGATGTTGAACATACTCAGCTTCACGCCCCCTGTAACTCCTGTCTCTTCATCCGCATCCATGCCAATGCCAAGGAGAAGTCCCTCCCCGTATGGATGCAGGTACTCAGAGAAGCCGGGGATCTTCAGCTCACCCAGTATTTCTGGATTTTCCGGGTCAGACAGATCCACGGAAAAGAGGGGATCTGTATTTCTGAATGTGACAAAATACCCTGTGTCTCCCATCAGCCTGGCGGAGTAAACCTGCTCATCTTTTGCCAGATTGTTGATGCGCCCTATTTCCTTCAGATCCGGGTCCAGTATATAGAGTCCGTTGCCATTTCTGTCTGTGGTCACCACCCGCAGATTTCCCTCATACTCGTCTATGGAAAAGGAGTCGTCTATGGTGCCCGGCACAGTGCCCTTGCCCACTGCCTCCAGCTTGCCCTCCCCGTATGTAATTTTGTGGATCACAGTGCCCTTCTCCAGTCTCAGTCCTGCGTCCCAGGAAGTGATTTCATACCAGTAAATATTTTCATTGCTCACGTAGAGTTCGCCGTACCCTGCAAACAGGGCCTTGCTGTCGGCGATCTGATCCGGCGCCTTTATATCTGTAGATGTCATGACCAGGTACTGTGAAGGACTCTCTGTCTCCGGAAGGTAAATGGAGCCCTCACCTATGAGACTCCCCCCTGCCCGGGGAATGTAGTCCTCCCTCTGTTCCTGCCCGGCAAGCATATTCGGAGAAAATGAAGTAAACACATAGAGATAATCATCCACCATGCGGGAAGACTGATATGTCCCGCTCTGGGTCACTTCCCCCACCTTCCTGGGCTGCCCTTTGTCAGAGATATCATAGGTGACAAGAGCCGTCCCGCTGCTTACGCTGTAATAGTCTATTTCCGGGTAAGCCACGTCCCCGCCGGTCTCCTCCTCATCCAGCGCACAATCGTCCACTGCATCGGTGAGGAGCATGAGCCTGCCGTCTGCCACATAGAACTCCAGGATCTGTCTGTCCTCGCTGATGATTCCGGCCTCTTTCATTCCCCCCTCTGTATCTACGATCGTAATCTCTCCATCACCGCTGAGCGTGTAAAGGTATCGTCCGTCCGTCTTCACTATATCCCCCTCGCCCACGCCCTCTTGCCGGATGTTGGTATCCGAATAACTGCCGGCGTAAGACGATGTCCCGCTGTCAGCTCCGGTCGCAGCGCTCTCTGTCACGTAAGGGGCAGCAGAACCAGAAGCCACATCTCCCGCTGCTGCGTCCCGGGACTCCGCCTGAAATCCGCGAATCCCGCCTGACTCATCCACTTCGTGGTTTTCCTGATATTCCTCCAGATACGCATAGATATCATCATAGCTCTTAGCTGCCACCAGTTCCCCGACTTCTGTCTCTTTCGTCTCCTCGTCTGCGCCGCCGGATTCGTCCGGCAGAGCAAAGAAATCACCCACAGGATCTGCGCTGCCTTCCCGGACGCTCAGGGTGTAGGCCGCTCCCGCCAGGCACACCGCCGCCAGCCCTGCCGCCAGAGCCGCGATCTGCCGGCCCCGGATGGAACGCCGAAATCCCTGGGAGTTTCCTTTGCTCTCCTTCTTTTCTCTTTCCCGCCTTTCAAGCATCTCCTTCACACGCTCAGGCTCCAGCGCCTCTGGTACCTGGAGTTCTTCTGAAGCAGACCGTATCTTTTCAAGCATTTCCTGTTCTTTCTTTTCCATGCAGATCTCTCCTTTCCTACTCCTTCAGTATGAGGCTCATTTTGGCCAGAGCCCTGCTCATTTTTGACCGTACTGTGGAGGGGCTCTTCTTAAGAGCCTCCCCGATCTCTTCACTTGTGTAGCCGCCGAACACAGACAGCCCCACAATGATCTGTTCTTCTTCAGTCAGGATGGCAAAGGCATTTCTCACGTCCACCGCCTTCTCCCATTCCGGGGCGGCCGCGTCTTCCTCTGTAAAGAAAGACAGCTCTGCCTTTTTCTGCTCCCTTTCCTGCCGCCGCCATTTTGTTCTGCATGTATTGGCCAGGATCGTAAAGATCCAGCTTTTGAACGCTTCCTCGCTGCGCAGGGTACCAATGCTCTCATAGGCCTTCACCACCGCCTCACTGACGGCATCCTCCGCGTCGTGGGAACTCTTCATCATGCAGAGTGCGAAACGGTACATATCCATATATACGGTACTGTACATGGCGGCAAAGCCTTCCGCATCACACTTCATACTATTTCCTCCCTCGTATCAGCCTGTCTGCCTCTTTTATATATAAGATGCTTTCCAGAGCTATTTTGTTGCATGAAAAATATATTTACAGAAAATATTTTGTCTTCCGTTCTCTCTTCCTGTATAAAAACAGCCCCGGCCAGATCTTTTTGTCTGACACGGAGCTGTCTGCACTGCATTTTCCAGGCTGCCTTTTCAGCCTTATCCTCTGTAGTAATTGATGAGGCATCCTTTCAGGATGATCTCTCTTTCTGTATCTGTCAGGTCGCCCATAGTGAACTCCAGCTCTTTCAAGCTGTCCCCCACCAGGTATGCCTTGATCACATCTGCCTTTTCCTCCACAGCCTTGCGGATGTCCGGAACGAAGATGTAGTCTCCGTTCTTAAAGCTCAGGTTCTGATGATCCTCTTTTGTAAGAAACGGAAGCATACCCCAGTTGATAAGGTTGGAGCGGTATCTCTTTGTAGCGTACTCGATAGCGATATTGGCCCAGCCGCCCAGCACCTTCTGGCAGGACGCAGCCTGCTCTCTTGCGGATCCGTCTCCCGGCTTCACAGCGAAGATAGTGCTGCCCACGCCGATATTTCCCTTGCCCACTTCCGGGTATGTCTCCTGGATCTTTGCCATGACAGGCTTTAACTCCTCCAGGGCATCCAGCGGACACTCGCCCGCCTCAATGGCTTTCTGGGCTTTCTGCACTTCTTTTGCCCGGCCTACATAGGCAGGATCTTTTCTTGAGAGGGCAAACTCTGCAAGTCCCAGCGGGTTGGAGCGGTAGGATGACGTCTCTCCGGAGGGGATCAGCTCATCTGTCGTGGTAACCGGATCATGGATCTCGGACACCACCTTCAGGATCAGATTCTCCGGAAGGGCAGACATCTCAGGCCAGTCCTTGATGTTGGGGCCGAACTTGATCTCCACAGAAGGATCTGCCACACCGTGGCTGTCAAACACGCGATTTGCATAAATCTTCTGATCAAAGTGATATTTGGGGCCTTTGTATTCCACATCCATGGCCGTAGCCGGTGTGAGGAAACCTTTGTTTGCCGCTGTGGCAGCGATGGAACGGGCGTCCATAAGCGCCACGGAAGCGATCTGTCCGCTCTGCAGCTTGGATCCCTCCCTGTTGGGGAAGTTCCTTGTGGAGTGGCGGATGGAGAAGGCATTGTTGGCCGGTGTGTCTCCCGCGCCAAAGCAGGGACCGCAGAAAGCTGTCTTCACAATGGTTCCCGCCTCCATAAGGTCTGCCACCGCACCGTTCTTTACAAGTTCCATGTAGATAGGCGTACTTGCCGGGTATACACTGAATGTAAACTCGTCGGCGCCGATATATTTTCCGCGGATGATATCAGCCGCGGCGCAGATATTTTCAAACCCGCCACCGGCGCATCCGGCGATGATGCCCTGGTCCACGTAGAGTTTTCCGTCCACGATCTTGTTCTGGAGGGAGTAGTCCACCACGCCGTCCAGGCTGACAAGAGCTTTCTGCTCTACATCGTGGAGCACATCCTTTAAGTTGGCGTTGACCTCGTCAATCGTATATACATTAGAAGGATGGAAAGGCATGGCGATCATGGGACGGATCTCGCTCAGGTTCACGTACACCATGCCGTCATAGTAGGCCACTGCACCTGGATTCAGTTCCTTGTAGTCCTCCGTACGGCCGTGGATCTCAAAGAACTCGCGGATGGTCTCGTCAGTCTTCCAGATGGAGGACAGACAGGTGGTCTCTGTGGTCATAACGTCAATGCCAATACGGAAATCTGCGCTCAGCTTGTCCACGCCGGGGCCCACGAACTCCATGACTTTGTTGTTCACATAGCCATTTGCAAATGTAGCGCCAATGATCGCCAGAGCCACATCCTGGGGGCCTACGCCCTTGATGGGCTCTCCGTCCAGGTAAATGCCAATGACGCCGGGCATCTTAATGTCGTAGGTCTTGCCAAGAAGCTGTTTTACAAGCTCTGGTCCGCCCTCGCCCATGGCCATAGTTCCCAGAGCGCCATATCTGGTGTGGCTGTCAGATCCAAGGATCATTCTGCCGCCGCCGGCCAGCATCTCCCGGGCAAACTGATGGATGACTGCCTGGTGAGGAGGTACGTACACACCGCCGTACTTCTTTGCGCATGTGAGGCCGAACATATGGTCATCCTCGTTGATGGTTCCGCCCACTGCACAAAGGGAGTTGTGGCAGTTGGTCAGTACATAGGGAACCGGGAATTTCTCCAGGCCCGATGCTCTGGCTGTCTGGATAATTCCCACGAATGTGATGTCGTGGGAGGTCAGTTTATCGAATTTGATCTGAAGGCGTTCCATATTTCCGGAGGTATTATGGTCCTTCAGTATATTGTATGCCATGGTCTGCGTTGCTGCTTCTTCCTGGGTCACGGCCTGTCCGGTCTTCTGCTGCACTGCGGCCGCATCTTCCATGATCTCTGTGCCGTTCACAAGATAAACGCCTTTGTCGTAGAGCTTTATCATCTTTCCAAATTCCTCCTGTTTTTCATTTTTATTCGTCAGTTTATTTTATCCCGGTTCCCGGGAAAAGTCAATTTAATCCCAGCCAATTTGATACGAGCCAAAAATGAAATTTTAAATTCCGCCTTCCCAAAGAGCAGTAGGGTTTACTTCTG
>OGXL01001892.1_pt1 | contig 16468 bp, 14 predicted proteins | sample 1576311 | NCBI WGS metagenome assembly OGXL01 (sample SAMEA3541564, study PRJEB24748) | human gut metagenome | biome: human gut; feature: human-associated habitat; material: faeces | place: China | collected 2012 | reverse complement strand
GGTGGCAGATTACATTGTGACCGGTCAGTGGGCAAAAAAAGCAGCGGATGAGGCAGAAAAGTATGGAACCGTAAACCGGATCGCATCTTCTGCAGACAAGACTTTTTCTTATATTCCGGACTGTTCGGATCTTCCGGTTTCAGAAGATGCAGATTATGTATACATCTGTGAGAATAATACGATTTACGGAACAAAATTTAAAGAACTGCCGAATACAAAAGGAAAGACGCTGGTTGCAGACGTTTCTTCCTGTTTCCTCTCTGAGCCTGTAGATGTCACAAAATATGGAGTGATCTATGGAGGCGTACAGAAAAATATCGGACCGGCAGGTGTTGTGATCGTGATTATCCGGGAAGACCTGATCACAGAAGATGTGCTTCCAGGCACACCGACGATGCTGAAATACAAAACGCATGCAGATGCGGATTCTCTCTACAACACTCCGCCTGCATACGGAATCTATATTTCGTAAAAAGTGTTTAAGAGGCTGAAGAAGATGGGCGTTCTTTCTGCGATGAAAGAGAAAAATGAAAAGAAAGCTAAACTGTTGTATTTATGGAAAAATATTATTATAATTGTGGATTTGTGTGGACTTTGAGAAGTCCATAGGGCTGATTGAAAAAAAGAATATATGTTTGACATAGATGCGGTTAAATGCTATTATAATAACAAAGAGGGTGCTACCGATAGACGGTTAGCCTGAAATATTGTTAGTTATAAAAATAACCGCTCAGAGTTTGCAGGACTGGGGCGGTTATTTTTGTGTCTTATCATTGCTCTTAGATCCAACGGAATAACCAAGAGCAAAGCAAGTAATACACAAGCTGATAATGGCTATAAAAAGTTCCGTTGTAAGCATAAGCACAAACCTCCTCAAAAGATTTCCCGAAATGGATTTCTATGTAAACACAGGCTATAACTCCTGCGGAGAAGGCTAACCGCCTACCGAGTAGGGCAGCACCATATATATTATAACAAACATATGTTCTAAAAGCAAGCCTGCAATAATAAAAAGAAAGATTCGTAGGGATGAAGTAAATGAGATTAAAAGATATATGTACCATTTTTATTGATGGTGATTGGATAGAAAGTAAGGATCAATCTGATGAAGGAATAAGATTGATTCAAACTGGAAATATCGGTGAGGGCATATACTTAGAAAAAGAAACAAGAGCTAAATATATATCAGAAGATACATTTGAAAAATTAAAATGTACGGAAGTATATCCAGGTGACATTTTGGTCTCAAGATTACCTGAACCGGTAGGTAGAGCGTGTATTATTCCTGAAAAAAAGGAGCGAATGATAACGGCAGTTGATTGTACAATTTGTAGACCTGATAAATCTATAGTGAGTAAGGAATATTTGTGCTATTTTATGCGTTCAAATGCTTACTATGCAAGACTATTAGGGAGTGTTACAGGAACGACTAGAAAGAGAATTTCGAGGAAGAATTTGGGAAATGTTGAGTTGGATATTCCTTCAAAGAAAGTACAAAAAGAAGTTGTAAAGCAATTAGATTGCTTGGTTAGTGCAATTGATTCTAGAACTAAGGAACTACAGTTACTCGACGACCTCATCAAAGCCCGATTTGTCGAGATGTTTGGTGACCCGATTATCAATAGTAAAGGTTTGGAAACAAAAGAACTTAATGAAGTTTTAGTGCTAAAAGCTGGAGATTTTACAGCAGCATCAGATATTTCTGTCGAACCAACCGAAATAAACATTTACCCTTGTTATGGTGGTAATGGAATCAGAGGATATGTAGCAGAATATAACCAAGAAGGTGAGTATTCGCTTGTAGGTAGGCAGGGAGCACTAAGTGGGAATGTTCAGTATGCGACGGGGAAATTTAAAAATACGGAACATGCACTATTGGTTAAACCAATAATTCGGATGAATAGTATTTGGTTGAATCAGTTATTGCTCAATCTTGATTTGAAAAGGTATCAAACAGGAGCTGCTCAGCCGGGTTTATCTGTCAAGAATTTGCAGGACATACAGATTATTATGGTACCAATAGATGAACAAAGAGTATTCGCCGATTTCGTCCATCAGATAGACAAATCTAAATCTGCTGTAAAAAAAGCATTGGATGAAACACAATTATTATTTGATTCTTTAATGCAAGAATATTTTGGCTGAATAAAAAACATGATAAATATAATTGAATAGAAAGGAGGGTATAGATGAGTTATACATTAAAATTATTCGATACAGAATTGTTGAAGTTTGATGTGATAGAGAATTTAGCAGACCCTGTAGTGCATATTTTGTGGCTGGATGAAAGTAAAAAAGAATTATTGCCATTAGGAATGGATGCAACAGATAAAGGACTTGCAAGCTGGCTAAAGCATAGAAGTATACCAAAAAACAGAGCATATGTTAATAGTTTTTTGGCAAAATGCGGTTTGAGTGCCAATCGTCCAATGGATGTTATATTAGTGTGTAAAGGATTATCTTTAAATGATTCTTATTGGATAACTGATGAAACATTTACGGAATCATTTGAAAGCGAAAATTTATACGATAATAATTTTAGCCGTGTTCTTGCATGGACAGCTTTTACCGGATATGGCAGCAGTATTCGTTCGACATTCGCATCGTCACCGGAGTTTACAACTAATGGAATGTTACCGAAGTGCTGGAGAAGATTAAATGATAAGATATATTTATATAAAGGGGCAACTTCTGGTGCATCAAATACAGGAAATGAGCCATATTCAGAACTTTATGCATATATGGTAGCAGAGAGAATGGATATAAATGCAATTCCTTATAGAGCTGCAAAGTGGAAAGGTAATCTCTGTTCAGTATGTGAATTATTTACAAATAAACATCTTTCATATGTGCCTGTTGGAAGGCTTATAAAGTCAGGAGGAATGAAAGCTGTAAGGCAGTTTTACGAGTCCTTAGGACAGCAATTTGTTAGTGCCTTAAATGAAATGATAGTTTTTGATGCTGTTATATGTAATACAGACCGTCACTATGGAAATTTTGGCGTATTAGTTGATAGTGATGCGAATAAAATTGTTGCACCGGCACCATTATTTGACCATGGAAATTCACTTTTTAATCTTGCAGGCGAGGAAAATTGGAAGAGTGAAAAAGTTCTTCAAAATTATGTAGAAACATTATTTCCATGTGTTTATGATGATTTTATTTCAGAAGCAAAAACGGTTATGAATGATGAAATAAAAGAAAAGTTGCGTAAATTACTTACATTTGATATTAAAAAAACAGGTAAGTATAACTATTCATCTAAAAAATTAAAAATAATGAATGAAATAATTAAAACAAGAGTGTCAATACTTTTACAAAACTAGGCCATGCATTTGCATGGCTTAAAATATACTTATGATGGAGCAGGATGTTGGTAAATATGAAAGGAAAACCAACATGGATGAAAAATTAGTTAGCATTTTAAATGAAATGGCAGATTATCTGAATATTGCACAGATGAAAAAACTGCAAGAAGTTTTATTGAAAAATTTGTCTGATGAAACACCGCAAAAAGAAGAAATATCAAATAATGAATATTTAAAAATGTTTATTGATGCTAAACGCATAGAAGGTTGCTCTATGCGAACTTTAAGTTATTATCAAGTAACGGTCGAACATTTGCTGAGTCAGATTACATGTCCAATTAGAAAAATAACAACAGACCAGATACGATGCTATCTAGCAAATTATCAAAAACGTAATAATTGCAGTAAAGTCACGGTTGATAATATAAGGCGGAACATATCAAGCTTTTTTTCGTGGCTGGAGGAAGAAGATTATATATTAAAAAGCCCAATGAGGCGTATTCATAAAATAAAGACAAAACAGGCGGTGAAAGAAATAATTTCAGATGAAATTATTGAACGCCTGCGTGATAACTGTAAATGTTTACGTGATTTGGCAATGATTGATTTGTTGTACTCAACCGGAATACGAGTTGGGGAACTTGTTGGTCTTAACATATCAGATATTAATTTTGAAGAACGTGAATGTGTTGTTTACGGAAAAGGTGATAAAGAAAGACGTGTGTATTTTGATGCAAAGGCAAAATTGCATTTGCAGAATTATATTGAATCACGCGTAGACAATAATCCTGCTTTATTTGTTACATTGGATGCACCATATGACAGAATAAAAATAAGCGGAGTGGAAATACGTATTCGGGAACTTGGAAGAAAACTTGATATTGAAAAAATACATCCGCACAAATTCAGAAGAACAATGGCAACAAGGGCAATTGATAAAGGTATGCCGATTGAGCAGGTTCAAAAAATACTTGGACATTCACAGATTGATACAACTATGAAATATGCAATAGTTAATCAGAACAATGTAAAAACTTCACATAGGAGATATATAGCTTGATGGGGCTGGCTTTATGTAATAATATTTGATTGATTTTTAACTAAAATTCGGATTTGTAGGGGAAATGAGTATGATGCAAAGCTGAATGCGAATGTGTTCTGCGTATATCCGGTATGGATAATAAATAGTCTATGTGACAAAGTTGAGAAATAATAGTTATAGAATAAAAATATAATTGACATATAAAAATAGCGGTGATAATATGATTATGTAAAGGGCGTTGCCGATATACGGTTAGTCCTTAGATTGGTTATATTTGGATAACCGCTCTGTCTTCCAGGACGTTGGAGCGGTTATTTTTGTGTCTTGGAATCATGGGAACCAAATGAATAACCAAGACTAAAGAAAGCCAAACAGAGGCTTATAATGCCAATAAAGGTTTTTGATGAGGATGATGTAGATGAAAAAATTTAATGAAATATTTATTGATAAAACGAAATATGGAGAGAAAATTCAAACATCCGAATATGAAAAACAAGGTAAACACATTATTGTGGATCAAGGGCAGGCAGAAATTGCTGGTTATACAAATAGAGAAGAAGGTTTATTTAATGAGGTACCAGTTATTATTTTTGGAGACCATACGAGACTTATTAAGTATATAGATGAACCATTTTTTCTTGGTGCAGATGGTGTTAAGGTACTTCGTTCTAAAGAAAAAAATGCAAATTATAAATATTTATATTATGCACTAAAAAGTGCAAAAATACCTAATACGGGATATAATAGACATTTTAAATGGTTAAAAGATGTTGAAATAAACTATCCTGATAGTGTTAAGCAAGAAAAAATTGTCGATATTCTTGATAGAGTTTCAGATGTAATTGAAAAAAGAAAAGCTGAGTTAAGTTATTTAGACACACTCATCAAAGCCCGATTTGTCGAGATGTTTGGTGACCCGATAAGAAATACTCAAAATAGACCAACAACAGAGTTTATAAATGTGGTAAAAATGCAAAGAGGTTTTGATTTGCCTGTTCAAGATAGACAGCAAGATGGAGAGATTCCTGTATATGGTTCGAATGGGGCATTGGATTATCACAATGTAGCAAAGATACATGGAGGTGTTATCACTGGACGTTCTGGAACTATAGGCAAAGTTTTTTATACAGAAGGAGATTTTTGGCCCCTCAATACCTCGTTGTTTTCTGCCGATACACATGGGAATAATGTAATCTATCTTGGTTACTTGCTTCAGCTTTTTGATTTGACAAGATTTGTTGAAGGTACGGGAGTGCCAACATTAAATAGAAATATGTTTCATAATAAGCAGATAATTGATGTACCAATAGATGAACAAAGAGTATTCGCCGCTTTCGTCAACGAGATAGACAAATCTAAATTGCAAAAAGTTTCCGCTGCATAAATCAAATCAAATACATTAAAAAACAAGTATAAGAATACAACGAACATGGAGGCATTAAAATGTTTATAAAAGAAGATAATACATACAACGATATAAGAGAAAAATCATTGCTGCAGTGGCTTAATGAGATGGAAAAACATGAAGATGTTGCAGTAAGAGGCGGTGTTAAGCTTGCAAAAGAATATATACAACATCTAAAAGATGAGAATAAAAGGCTTGATTCAGAAAATAAGTTGAAAAATGAATATTTGAAGAAAGTTGTGAAGAAGTAGTTGGAAATACAGGTTATTAAATCAAAACGTAAAACTATAGGATTGGAAGTTCATACAGATGGCAGAGTCATATTGAGAGCACCTACTAGGATAACCAATTGTGAACTGAATAAATTTATAGATAATCATATGTCATGGATTGAAAGCAAACTGAGTCTGATAGAAAAGAAAAATGCTGATAAAATCAGCGTTGCACCGCCGAAAGAAACTATTTCACAAAAAGAACTTGATGCAATTAAAGAAAAGTTTAAAATAAGGGTGCAATATTATTGCAATATTATGGGAGTCAGTGTCAACAGAATATCAATAAAAGACCAGAAGACACGCTGGGGAAGCTGTAGTTCAAAAGGAAATGTGAATTTTAATTATAAGCTGTATTACATGCCGCAGGCACTTATGGACTATGTAATAGTACATGAACTTTCGCATAGAAAATATATGAATCATTCAGATTTATTCTGGAATGAGGTTGAAAAATATTGTCCAGAGTACAGAATGTATAGAAAAGAACTGACAAAATACTTGTAAACTTTACCATTTTACGATAAAATTATACATAGAATATGTTGAAATAGTGACTGTGAGAACATAATCGGATATGTGGAGGGTATACGGGATGACAAATTTTGATTATTTAAAGGAAGAACCTCAATATAATGCATTTTCTAATGTTGCAATATCAGCAGAAAGAATAATTCTTGCTGACCCGCAGGCAAGTATAATTAACAGCAGGCGTGCGATGGAATTCGCTGTAAAGTGGATTTATTCAGTTGACAAAAGGCTTGAACCGCCATATCAGGAAACACTTGTAAGCCTGATGGGGGCTGAGGATTTCAGACAGTTTGTTGGTAATGATATTTATCGTCGGATGGATTATATAAGAAGATGTGGTAATGATACAGCACATACATCAAAGAATCTTGGTTTTAAAGAGGCAATGCTTTGCCTTGAAAATTTATCTATTTTTCTTGATTATGTTGCGTGCTGTTATTCAAAACCATATACAAAACATATATTTGATAAAGATATAATTTTAAATCGTAAAGAAAAGATTAAAAAATCCAGAGAAGAGAACAGGGCTGTAAAAGAACAGTTAGAAGCAAAAGAGATAGATTTACAGGCTTTAATTAAAGAAAATGCTGATTTGCGTGAACAGCTTTCTGCAAGAAGTGAAGTACAAAAGGATTTGTACGTTCCAAGTCCGCTTGAAAAGACGGAATATGAGACAAGAAAGCTCTATATAGATGAGATGCTTCGTGATGCAGGCTGGATAAAAGATAAAGACTGGGTTGATGAGGTTGATGTTGAGGGAATGCCTGGCAGAAGCGGCAAAGGACGAGCAGATTATGTTTTATATGATGACATGTTAAAACCGCTTGCGATTGTTGAAGCTAAAAAGACATGTGAAGATTTATCTGTTGGCCGTATTCAGGCAAAGTTATATGCTGACTATTTTGAAGAAAAATATGGAAGAAGACCTGTTATTTTCCTTACCAATGGATTTGAAACACGTATTATAGATGGACAATATCCTGAGAGAATATGTTCACAGATTTATTCTAAGAGAGATTTGGAAAAATGGTTTAATCTCATGTCAATGAGAACAAGCCTCAAATATGTTTCTGTAGATAAAGAAATAGCAGGACGCTATTATCAGGAAGAAGCGGTTAAACGAGTGTGTGAAAGTTTTGATGAAAAAAACAGAAGAAAAGCACTGCTTGTAATGGCAACAGGTTCGGGAAAAACGAGAACAGTGATTGCTTTGTGCAAGATTTTATTAGATGCAGGATGGGTAAAGAATATTTTGTTTCTGGCTGACCGTAATTCATTAGTTGTTCAGGCTAAACGAAATTTTGTTAATCTGCTTCCAAAGTTATCGTGTACCAATCTTGTAGAAGAAAAAGATAATTATAATGCGAGATGTGTATTTTCAACATATCAGACTATGATTAACAAAATAGATTCTGTAAAAGATGAGTATGGAAAAATATTTTCATGTGGACATTTTGATTTAATAATATGCGATGAGGCTCATAGGTCTATTTATAACAAATACAAAGATATTTTCAATTATTTTGATGCACCGCTTGTTGGGCTTACAGCTACACCGAAAGATGAAATTGATAAGAATACATATGATATTTTTGAACTTGAAAAAGGTGTTCCTACATATGGATATGACCTTGCACAGGCTGTAAAAGATGAATATCTTGTAAGTTATATGACAGTTGAGACAACTTTGAAAATTCCGGAGGACGGGCTTGAATATGATAACCTTCCGGATGATGAAAAAGAGCAATATGAAGATACATTTACAGATGATAATGGAGACATGCCGGAAAAGATAGCCCCATCGGCTATTAACAGCTGGGTTTTTAATGATGATACAATAAGAGTTGTGCTTGATATTCTGATGGATAAAGGTATAAAAGTTGATTATGGACAAAGACTTGGAAAGACCATAATTTTTGCAAAAAATCATAATCATGCAGAAAAGATATGTGAGATTTTTAATAAAAGGTATCCTGACTTAAATGGTTTTGCACAGGTTATTGATAACAAAGTTAAATTTTCCCAGAGTATGATTGATGATTTTTCGGATTCAAAAAAGATGCCGCAGATTGCAATATCTGTAGATATGCTTGATACAGGAATTGATGTTCCTGAAGTTGTTAATCTTGTATTTTTTAAAAAAGTAATGAGTAAAGCTAAATTCTGGCAGATGATTGGGCGTGGAACAAGAACATGTAAAGGACTTATTGATGGTGAAGACAAGGATAAGTTTTATATATTTGATTTTGGAAGAAATTTTGAATTTTTCAGGGAAAATCCTAATGGTCATGAAGTTAAAAATGTTTTGCCGGTCCAGGGAGCAATTTTTAAGCTCCAATTTGAGATGGTTTATAAATTGCAGGATATGGAATTTCAGAATGAACGACTGATAAAGTACAGAGATGAACTTATAAGTCAGATGAGTGCAAAGGTGGGAGAACTTGAAAAAGATAGTTTTGCGGTTCATCAGCATTTGAAATATGTTGAATTGTATTCTGATAAAAATAGTTATAATAATATTTCGCAATATGATATTAATATGGTGAAAGAGGAGCTGGCACCGCTTATAAAACCTGACAATGATGATATTAATGCAGTTCGGTTTGATGCACTTATGTATGGAATAGAATTAGCTTCGATTATCGGAAATAAACATACGAAAGCCCGCTCTGATTTATTAAAGCGTGTAGATTGTCTTTCACATAAAATGAGCATTGATGAAATAAGAAATCATAAGGATATGATTGAAAAGATTTTGAAAACAGATTATCTGGACAGAGCCGGTATTGATGATTTTGAACATATACGGTCAGAATTAAGAGATTTGATGAAATATACAATATCTGATGTCAAAAAGTATGAAATTGACTGTAATGAAGAAATTTTATCAATGGAATTTCATGAAGCAGAACTTGAGAACGACGATTTGAATAATTATAAAGCTAAAGCAGAATATTATATCAGACAGCATCAGGATAACATTGCAATAGCAAAGTTAAAGACTAACAGACCACTTTCATCTACAGATATAAAAATCCTTGAAGATATTATGTGGAAAGATTTAGGCAGTAAAAAGGATTATGAAGAACAGGTAGGAGAAAAACCACTGGGCGAATTTGTAAGAGAAATTGTAGGACTTGATATGAATGCAGCGAAAGAGGCATTTTCTGAATATCTTGATGAAAAAAGTTATAACAGCAGACAGATTTATTTTGTTAATCAGATAATAGAGTATATTGTCCGCAATGGAATAATGAAAGATTTTTCAGTTCTCAGAGAGGCACCTTTTAATAATTATGGAAGTTTTGTGGAACTATATAATAATAATTTGAATGCTTGGAATGGAATTAAAAATATAATTAATTCTATTAATTCTAATGCGGCAGCATAAAATACGAAAGGCAGCATTGCTTGTTATGAAAAAAATATTACTTTTAACGACTGGAGGTACAATAGCATCATCCGATACAGGTTCAGGGCTTATGCCGGTTGCAGGTGCTGACAGACTTTTAAACTATGTGCCGGATGTCAATAAAATATGTGATTTGTATACAATGTCAGTTATGAATATCGACAGTACAAACATGACACCAGAACTTATAATGAAGCTTGCACAGGCAGTAAGTGACAATTACGATAAATATGATGGTTTTGTAATAACGCATGGCACAGATACGATGGCATACAGTGCAGCAGCTTTAAGCTATATGCTTCAAAATCTTGGTAAGCCGGTTGTTTTTACTGGTTCACAGCTTCCAATCGAAGCAGAAGGAACGGACGCAATAAACAATCTTTCTGACGCAATATATTTTGCATGTGAAAATATCTGCGGAGTTTATGTTGTATTTAATGGGATTGCGATAATTGGAACACATGCAATGAAAATAAAGACAAGAAGTTTCGATGCATTTGAAAGTGTCAATTGTCCTGATATTGCAACGATAAAAAAGGACATTATAGAATATACTGCAAAGGGAAAAAGCATAGTGAAAAAAGAGACTGCACAAAATCTATATGGCAGCAAAAGATTCATTGCGAAGATTAACCTTTGTACGGATGTTATGCCATTAAAAATGTATCCCGGAATTGATGGGAGAGTATTTGATTTTATTAAAAATAATTATCGCGGAGTTGTAATCGAAAGTTTTGGAATTGGCGGAGTTCCTGATAATTATAATGATATATCAACAAAGTTGCGTGAACTGACAGAAGCAGGAACTGCGGTTGCAATCACAACGCAGTGTATGTATGAGGGAATAGATCTTTCAGTCTATGAAGTCGGACAAACACTTGCTAAACAGGGGATAATAAACTGTGCCGATATGACATTTGAAGCATCAGTTATGAAATTAATGTGGGCTCTGGCTGAATTTGATAATATAAAAGATATAAAAGCGTTTATGGAAAAACCATATTTTTATGATAAAAGTTATTAAATAAAAGCTGGATTATTTTATAAAAATAAAAAATATAATGTATATAGTGCATTATGCACAGAAATGGAGGACATATGTTAAAAGACTGGAGTAATGTAATAATTCCTGAAGAAGAAGAAATTAATGAAAGACTCGAAAAAGCAAGAAACAAGCTTGTACAGCAGCAGATTTTGATTATGCAGAAAAAACTGCCTGTTCTTGTGTCTTTTGACGGATGGGGTGCTGCGGGAAAAGGCAGTATTCTTGGTAAGATAATAAAGAATATTGATCCAAGATTTTTTAAAGTTGCTGTTATGGATAAACCAACAGAAGATGAAAAAAGAAGACCTTTTCTTTACAGATATGTGATTAATATTCCGGAGGCTGGCAAGTTTACATTTATGGATGGCGGCTGTCTGGATGAAGTTACAAAACAAAAATTATCAGGTAAAATCACGGACGAAGAATATAAAAGAAAGATTGAGAGCGTAAAACGATTTGAAAGACAGTTGTCAGATAATGGCTATCTCGTTATAAAATTCTTTTTCCATATCGGAGAGCAGGAGCAGAGAAAACGTCTTACAAGACTGCTTGATGATAAGAATACAAGGTGGCGTGTAAGCGAATATGATTTGTGGCAGAATCAGCATTATAAGAAGTCATTGAAAGCATTTGACCAGTTCATTGATGATACAAGCCAGTCAATTGCACCATGGTATATTGTTGATGCTACAGACAAAAAATGGGTACAGCTCCAGATATTAGAGACGTTGGTGCAGGCAATTGATACGGCGTTGAAGAATAGTACACTTTCAGTTCCTCTTTTGCAGAATGCTTTTCCTCTTAATAAAATGGAAAAATTATCTGATATAAACCTTAATAAATCATTGTCAGATGAAGAATATGAGTACATGTTAAAGAATTACCAGAAAAAGCTGAATAATCTTCATAATATAATTTACAAGAAAAAAATTCCTGTTATTATTGCCTATGAAGGATGGGACGCGGCAGGAAAAGGCGGAAATATAAGACGAATAACCGAAGCACTTGACCCAAGAGGATATGAAGTGCAGCCGATTGCAAGTCCTGAGCCACATGAAAAGGCAAGGCATTATCTCTGGAGATTCTGGAACAGGCTTCCAAAATCAGGTCATGTTACGGTATTTGACAGAACATGGTATGGACGTGTGATGGTCGAAAGGCTCGAGGGATTCTGCAGTGAAAATGACTGGCAGAGAGCATATGTTGAGATTAATGAATTTGAAAAAGAATTGTCAGACTGGGGAGCGGTAATTGTAAAATTCTGGGTTCAGATTGATAAAGATACGCAGCTTGCAAGATTTAAGGAGCGTGAGAATACACCGGAAAAACGCTGGAAAATTACAGATGAAGACTGGCGTAACAGGGAAAAATGGGATTTGTACGAAAACGCTGTTAATGAGATGTTTGCAAAGACCAATACAACATATGCACCGTGGCATATTTTGGAATCTAATGATAAAAAATATGCAAGAATAAAGGCACTTAAAATATTAATTGATGCGATTGAAGAAAAAATCAAAGAAACTGACTAATTATTTTATGATTATTGACGATATACAAAATATAGGAAAGCATTCCTATAAATGTACATGCAGGGTAGAAACGGAGTTTAACCTTACAGCAATATTATTAGGTTTCAAGGAGGAACAATTATGAGTAGTATTGATTCGGGAAGCATGGGAGCATATGTCAGCAGTGTTGCATCATACAATAGCCAGAATATGGGCAAGACAGGAAAGGCAGATGCAGCGTCGTCTTCAGAAAAAACATCTGATATACAGAAAACTTCAGAGGCAGGCAAAAAGTCAAGTGTAAGCGGCAAAACAATAGGAAGTCCGAAGCTTAGCGAAAAAGCTGCCAGGTATTATGAACAGCTTAAAAGCAAATATTCTAATATGGACTTTATACTTGTAAGTGCTGACCAGAAAGAACAGGCTAAAGCTCAGGCAGGAAGTTATGCTAACGCAAATAAAATGGTTGTTTTAATCGATGAAGAAAAAATCGAGAAAATGGCTGAAGATGAAAATTATCGTAAGCAGTATGAAGGCATTATCGCAAATGCTGCAACAGGACTTTCATCAATGAGCAGTAAGATATCTGCAACAGGTGCATCAGTTAAAGGTTTTGGCATGCAGGTTAATGATGATGGAACAGCATCATATTTTGCTGTACTTAAAAAGTCAAGTGCCGCACAGAAGCAGAGAATAGAAAAAAATGCTGAAAAAAAGAAAGAGGCAAAGAAGGCAGAAGCAAAGAAAGCTCAGAAAGAAGCCCAAAAAGAGCGTCTGGAAAAGAGCAAGGATAAGACCGGAAATGTCTCAGATGACGATGATGATACAGTAACTATAACAGCATCATCAATTGATGAACTGCTTGATAAGATTCAGGCACAGAATCAATTGTTTATGAGTGATAATGTTCAGACTGAAGATGAAAAAAAGGTAGGACAGAAATTTGATTTCAGTGTATAAAAGAGACAGTGATGCTAATAGCAATGTACTCAGTCAGGATACCGCATTTAATGGAATTAAAGCATCTACTGATAAGAGAGTAAAAAGTTCCGCAAAAAAAAATTCCGTGTTTGCCGGAGATTTGAATTTGTCGGACAGTACAGCAAGCAGAATCGAACAGAAGAGAAACGGTGCAAGAAAGCAGGCTAAAAAGCTGATTCAGGATGCATGGGATAAAGATACAAAAGCACTTGGTTCAATTCAGGATATGGAGAAAGACAAGGCAGACAAGGTCAATGAGATTACCGATTTAAAAGCAAAAGCTGCATATCTTGAAAAAGATAAAAAGGCTGCTGCCGAGGAGTACGGAATTGACCCTGATTCGCAGGAACAGAAAGATCTTGAGCTTCTTGAGAAATATCAGAATAATAAAGCCGGTGTAGAAAATTCCCATTTCAGCGAAGATGAGGTTAATCGTTTGAAAGAACTACAGAATGAACCGCTTACCGATTATCAGAAACAGGTTTTAAAATTTAATGCATCAAAAAATGCAATTTTGCAGTATGCCGGCATGAAAGAAGAAAAAGTTATTTCCATGCATGAATCAATAAATCTTGCAAAATTAGACATGTTAAAGTCCCAGACTATGATTAAAGCTGATGATGCAGCTGATGCAGTTATTGATGCGGCAGAGGATGAGATATTCGGCATGCTTATAGCTGATGGCAAAGAAAAGCTTGACGAAGATGCAAAAGAGACGCAGGAAAAAGCTGATGATGCGTCCCAAAAACGTGAAGAACGTGAAGAAAAGATTGAAGAAAACAGGCAGGAACGTAAAGAACAGGAAGAGATTCTTAGCAAAGATGCTGATGCTGACAAGCTTGAACAAAATCTTTCTTTACAGAAACAGACAGATAATAATATCATCGATGTTCAGAAGAATATCCAGCGAATGATAAAAGAAAAAGGTCTGGTCAATGAAGATATTAAAGGAATCGAGATTGATTTGAACTTTTAAGAAGATTGATAACTATTTTACACGGATGTAAGAAACTTGCTACGGATGGCACATTTATTTGTGCTGTCCGTTTTTTTGGTTTACATATATTGGGGAAGGAGATTTTTATGAGTGATATACAGAGTGCAGTAAACAGCTTTAAACTTAGTTTTTTCAAAAATAACAAGACACAAAATAATAATAAAGTGACTGAAAAGCTGTTTGCCAAATATAAGCTAAAATCCGAAGATGCACAACAAAAGGAATCACAGGTAGACACAAGTACGATAGGACTTACGTTAAAAGATGCAGTGGATTCAATATTTGACCCGACAACCGGCATGTCAGATGAAGAAAAAAAGAAATTTATAGACAAACTTTATAAAAAAATAAAATCAGGCAAGAAACTTTCGGCTGACGAAATGCAATATTTGAGAATGAATGACCCGGTCACATATGCAAAAATGGCAAAAGTACAGATTCAGAGAAAGGCACTTGAAAGCAGGCTTAAACAGGCAAAGTCCAAAGAAGAGGCATTAGAAATATATACCAGTGCAAAATCAAGGATAAGTGATGACGACCCGGCAAGAGAAGAATTGAATGCAGCATATGATGATGCATATGGTGAATTTAAAAAATCAGAGCAGTATAAAAAACTACCTGCAACAGAAAAAGAAGCAAAGGAGAAAGAAAAAAATGGCACAAGTAGGAGCAGTAGGAACAAAGACATCACAGGAGACACAAAATTCCCAGAAAACGAAGAAGAAACATACGAATTCGGAATTTCTGGAGATTTTGAGGGAGAGGAATGAGGAACTGAAAGAAAAAATCCTCAATGGTGAAACAGAAGAATCGGTTGCAATCGGAGCAGGTTCGTATACGAAATCAGAATGGAGCAAGTTTTTGAAGGATTTTGATGATGCACAGGATATGATAAAACAGCAGATTCGAGAAGAAATAACAAAGCGTGTAGAAAAGCAGGAAAAAATTGAAGAAATTGAAGATGAAAAATTTGATAAAGATATAGATAAAGATATACAGGATAAAAAAGAATTAGAAAAAGAATATGAATATGCACAAAAATTTTAATATATAAAACAATTTCCGCATAAGTTAAGAAACCCCGGCAGGCAAGAAGAAAAGGTCTGCCGGGATTTTTATGTCAAATATGGTAATAAAAAAATATTTTGAAATTCAAAATAATTGTTGACAGCACATATAGAGTTGTGATATAAAAATAATTGTTTGATAATCAAAGTAAGATAATCAAAATATAAGATTATCAAACTAAAAAGCAGTAATTGTTCTGCGGAAAGTGACAGATATGTATTTATGAAAGCTACGATTATTGGAACGGGAAGTTATATTCCTGAGTACATACTTACGAATCAGGAACTTTCAACAATGGTTGAAACTGATGATGAGTGGATTGTAACGAGAACGGGTATCAGTGAGAGAAGAATACAAAAATCGGGTGATGTTGCTGATATGGCAGTCAATGCCGCATTAAAGGCACTTGATAATGCAGGGATTAATTCAGAGGATATTGACTTGATAATAGCAGCTACTTCAACACCTGATTATCTGTTTCCTAATTGCTCATCAATAATCCAGAAGAATACAGGTGCAATAAATGCAGTGTGCTTTGATATAAGTGCGGCGTGTTCGGGATTTATTATGGCATTATCTGCCGCAAAAGCTTACATTGAGGCAGGAATGTATAAGAAAGTTCTCATTGTATGCAGTGAAAAAATGTCTGGAATAACAGACTGGAAGGACAGAAGTACATGTATCCTTTTTGGCGACGGTGCAGGAGCATGTGTTGTTGAAAGCAGTGAGCAAGAAGGTGTGAAATCAGTCGATTTACACAATGAAGGAATGCTAGGAGAAGTTCTTACCGCAAAAAGAAATGAAAATATAGTAATGAATGGGCAGGAAGTATTTAAGTTTGCGGTAAAAAAAGTTCCTGAAACAATTAATACATTGTTAAAAAAAGAAAATACAGA
>OGXL01001883.1_pt1 | contig 16502 bp, 10 predicted proteins | sample 1576311 | NCBI WGS metagenome assembly OGXL01 (sample SAMEA3541564, study PRJEB24748) | human gut metagenome | biome: human gut; feature: human-associated habitat; material: faeces | place: China | collected 2012 | reverse complement strand
TGCCAGGAAGACGGGTGTGGAAAACATTGCCCGTCTTTCTTTTATGTCGTATAATCATAACATGAGTGTCCCAAAGCAAAGGATATGTTGCACTTGCTAAAACAGTGAAAAAATGAACACAGATAACAGTACATGAATGGATAGAAGGATAAGAAATGCTTAAAATTGCGGTTTGTGATGACGATGAAAAGATATGTAATCTGCTGGAAAATTATATTAATGATTCCTGCAGGATACTCCATATAGAAGCTGAAACGGAGAGTTTCATTTCGGGGAAAGTGTTGAAACGGAAACTTCGGGAAGGGGAAAATTATCAGATCTATTTTCTGGATATTGAGCTCGCAGATGATACCGGGATTAGTGTAAGTGATTGTATCAGAAATGAGATAAAAGATGAAGCAGCTCAGATTGTATATGTATCGGGAAAGGATGGATATGACCGTCAGTTATTTGCCTTCAGACCATTCAATTTTATAGAGAAGCCATTTGACCAGAATATGGTGACTGCTACGCTTGAAAAGTATAACAGGATTTATGGGAAGAAGAATGATATATTTCACTATAAATATGGTCACGATATGTATTGTGCCCGTGTGAGTGAGATTCTGTATTTTAAAAGTAACGGAAGAAAAGTAAAGATTGTAATGCAGAAGTCAGAAGACGAATTCTATGGTTCGTTGGAAGAAGTCTGCGACAAATTAAAAGGGCAGGGAATGATTCTGACACATAAATCTTATCTGGTGAACTATCGTTATATCAGATCTTTTCAGGGGGAACAGGTTATTATGGTAAATGGTGACGTAATTCCTGTTGCCAGAGGCAGAAAAGAGGAAATAGCGAGAATGCAGCTTCATTTTGAAAATGGAGGGTTTGCACATGGTATTTGATACATATCATATCATTTATCTGCTGGCGAATTTTTTCCTGATATTTGTTGTCCATCGTTTTATGAGAGTTTTTTTTGAACATAGAAAATACAAAAGAATATTGGGAATATTAGCTTATTCCTTCTACTTTATAATGACAACTTTAGTATATCTTCTGATAGATATTCCGTTAATTACTTTGATTACAAATTTAATTACTATGTTTATTATTTCTTTAACTTACGAAGCAAGTATTCAAAAAAGAATTATTTGTGTTGTTTACATGTATCTTTTTATGGCAGCAGCGGAAATAATTGCGGCAGCTATGACTGGATATATTAATTTTTCAGTTTTTTCACAAGGCGAGTTCAGAGATACTTTTGGTTTAATAGCCACGCGAATTGTTGCATATTGTGAAACGCTGTTGCTTGAAAATATAAAGTTAACAAGAAAGGGACGTAATATTAGTTGGATTTCCTGGCTGGCTTCAATTGTAATTCCGATTTCTACATTAATTTTGGAAGTAATTATTGCAAATCAGACCAATTTAACTAAGGTAGAGGCGGTGGGTTCAGTATTACTTCTGTTTGCAGTAAATATAATTGCATTTTATCTATATGATTCATTGGCAGAAAATTATATAAAGAAATCAAAATTGGCTCTTTTACAAAAAGAAAAAGAATTATACAGTAGACAGTGTGAGATTATGCAAAGTTCCACAGAAGATTTACAGGCATTTAGACATGATATGAGTAATCAACTTATTATTTTAAATCATTTACTGGAAGAGGGAAAAGATGAAGAGGCAAGAAGACAGTTGGATCAACTTTCTCATTTCATAAAAGGGAAAGTGATTTATAGCACATCAGGAAATACAATTATTGATGGGTTGGTTAACTATAAGCTTCAAAGTGTGGCGAGTGAAAATATAAAAGTAGAAACAGAAATTGTTGTACCGGAACAGTTAAACATTGATATAGCAGATCTTGTTACACTATTGGGAAATCTATTGGATAATGCTTTGGAAGCATTGAAAAAAGTTGATCGGGAACAACGAATATTGACGATAAAGATTATGTTCAGTCAAGAGCGTTTAATTGGTCGGATCACGAATACTTATTGCGGAGAAATCTACCTGAAGGATGATAAGATATTAACTTCAAAGAAAGAAAAACAGAAGCATGGATATGGACTGAGTAATGTAGAGAAAATAATAAAGAAGTATAATGGTTATATGGAAATAGATTATGCAAACTGGGAATTCAGGGTGGATTTTATAATTTATCTGCCACAGAAAAATTAAATAAAGCAAAAATAAGAAGTCTGAAAAGAAACTGATGCATTTGACTACGAGAAATCCGCAGTTGATTACATGTTTTCGCACAGGCTTCTTTTTTATGGCATAATGTGGGTGCCAGGAAAAAAGGGGGTGAGCGTGTGAAGAAGTATTATAAAAAGAACATTATAAGTATTGTTATTTTATTGTGTATAGTTTTAATACTCTATTTTACACCACCAATAATGCTGGCTGATGGTTGGATCGAATTTGGGAGTAGAGCAGACAGCTTTGAAACGCACATGTTGAATGAGTACAACAATTTCCCTTTTAGACGAGAAGCAAGTAATTCAGATTTCGATAACTTTTATTTTATAAATCTCAGAATTTGGGAGAAAATGTCAATTACTCGAATTGTATATGATGGTGACAAAAATACAACGTGTGAATTAATATTTCCGGGAGTTTACAGAGTTGAAAATACTAGAAAAGGAGCTTATGTAAATTCATTTGAAATCAAACGTGGCAAGACATTATGGTTTTGCGATTATTATGCCAATGAGATGTAGGTAGGCTAAATGGATATTTTTATACGGTTGCCAGGAAGACGGGTGTGGAAAACATTGCCCGTCTTTCTTTTATGTCGTATAATAATAACATGAGTGTCCAAAAATAATTGCCAGAAAGAGAACTGTATGGAGGTGAAAATTAAATGGGAAATTATTTGAACCCGGATATTAGTACTTTTGCAAGAGTTGTAAATTCAGAAATATATGTTGATAAGACGGGATTGATTGAATATACAAATAGAAGTGCTAAAACATTACAAAGTTATATTTGCATCAGTCGTCCACGCCGTTTTGGGAAGTCTATTGCTGCGAATATGCTTTCTGCCTACTATACGTGTGAGTATGATTCAAGGGAGCTGTTCTCAAATTTAAAAATAGCATCATCAGATAGTTATGAAAAGCATTTGAATAAATATGATGTGATCTTTCTTAATATGCAAGAATTCCTGAGTCAAAGCTCCAATGTGGAGGAAATGCTTAGCTTGCTTAAAAAGAGCGTAATATGGGATTTGTTAGATAAATACCCGGATTTCCGATACTTTGATGAAACAAATTTAATGAGAACTCTTCAGGATATTTATAATAAGACAAAGAGACCGTTTGTTGTAATTATTGATGAATGGGACTGCATTTTCAGAGAGTATATAACAGATAAAAAAGCGCAGGAAAAGTATTTGGATTTTCTAAGAGATTTATTGAAAGACAAAGGATATGTCGCACTTGCTTATATGACAGGAATTCTTCCAATAAAAAAATATGGCACACATTCAGCGTTGAATATGTTTGATGAATTTTCCATGATTGATCCGGGACCATTGGCAGAATATGTCGGATTTACAGAAGAAGAAGTAAGCGAGCTGTGTGAACGATATGGCATGGACATGCAGGAGCTAAAAAGCTGGTATGACGGATATTCTTTTGAAGGAGCACCTTCTATTTATAGTCCACGTTCAGTAGTAAGCTGCATGCGATTTGGGAAATTTGGAAATTACTGGAATCAGACAGAAACGTTTGAAGCTTTAAAAATGTATATTGATATGAATTTTGAAGGATTGCGAGATGACGTGTTAAGCATGATCGCCGGGGAAAGTGTTCCAGTGAATACAGGAAGTTTTACAAATGATATGGCAACATTTCATACAGAGGATGATGTACTTACTTTATTAATCCATCTTGGGTATCTGGCATATGACTATGATAATAAAACAGTGAAAATACCAAATAATGAGGTGAGAGCAGAATACGTCAGCAGTGTTTCCGTGTCGGATTGGGGTGAAGTTTCTAAAGCATTGAAAAATTCGGCAGATACATTGAATGCTATTTGGCAGAAACGTCCTGTACAAGTGGCAGAGGGAATAAGACAAGCACATTTTGAGACATCTCATTTGCAATATAACGATGAAAATGCATTGAGTTATACGATATCACTTGCGTTATATGCTGCAAGAAACTTTTACACTGTTCACAGAGAATTGGCGGGAGGACAAGGATTTGCAGATCTTGTATTTCTTCCTAGAAAAAAATTCCAGGAAAAACCTGCACTTGTGGTAGAACTTAAATGGAATGAAAGCGCAAACGGTGCAATTGAACAGATTAAGAAGAAAGAATATTGTAAAAGTTTAGAGGAATACAAAGGAAACATACTTCTTGTAGGAGTAAATTACAATAAAAAAACGAAGAAACATGAATGTATAATAGAGGAAGATATTAAGTAAAAGGAAACGGACCTCTAGTGAAAGTAAGTTAAAAAAGACGGGAATGGTGAATGGAACTCATCATTACCCGTCTTTTTCAAACTACGCTAAAAACAACGCATACAGTATCACAAGAATACCAAGCACAATTCTGTAATATCCAAATACTTTGAAATCATGTTTCTTAATATATCCCATCAGGAATTGAATAACGATAATAGAAGAAACAAATGCTGTTACCATTCCGATCAGCAGAATAGCCGCTTCTGTTCCGGTAAAGTTCAGGCCAAACTTCACAAGCTTCAGAAGACTTGCACCGAACATAACCGGAATCGCAAGTACGAAAGTGAATTCAGCAGCAACGGTTCTGGATACTCCAAGGATCAAAGCACCGACAATTGTTGCACCGGATCTGGATGTTCCAGGGAAGATTGCAGCGATCAGCTGGAAAAGTCCGATCAAAAATGCAGTCTTATAAGTAAGTTCATCCATACTGTTGATCTTCGCAGGTTTACCCTTGTGATTATTCTCAACAATGATAAAGGCAATACCGAAGACAATCAGAGCAATTGCAACGCAAGGGTAATTGTAAAACCATTTCTCAAACAGATCATTAAATGGCATTCCAATCACGATCGCAGGGATACATGCAACAAGAACTTTCAGCCAGAGAATAATGATATCCATCTTTACATAACTTAAAATTCCATTTCCGGATTTCTTTTTTCTATGTGCATGTTTTGCCTGACGGCGTCTGACAGTGTGACTTCCTTCCGGTGCACCAAATGGGAAGATCTGGTTCCAGAATAAGATGACAACGGCAAGAATCGCACCTAACTGGATAACAACTTCAAACATGCTGTAGAATTTTTCAGAAACATTTAATTTCACAAACTGATTCAACAGGATCAGATGTCCGGTGCTGCTGATCGGCAGCCATTCTGTGATTCCTTCCACAATTCCAAAGAGGAAGGATTTCAAAAATTCAATCATTCTTAATTTATACTCCTTTTTATTGATGGATTGCAGCTATACTTATGTTCTAAAGCGGCTCACGGTTTCTTATTATAAAACGTTGATGAAAGATGTGCAAGAAATAGAAAGTATTTAAATTGTTAAATCGTCGATTTAAGAAATTTCTAATATTTTTCCAATCTATCTCTTAAAAACCATCAAGTATCATGTATACTATAGTTAGAACTTGATCATGTGATAATTATGTTGCTGCGCTGTTATCGGTGTCAGCAATTATCGAGGGGTATGTAAAATGTATAAAATATTAGTATGTGATGACGATAGAGAAATCGTAGAAGCAATTGAAATTTATCTTTCCCAGGAAGGATATCAGATCTTAAAAGCGTATGACGGGATCGAAGCACTGGAGATTTTGGAGAAGGAGAAGGTGAATCTTCTGATTATCGATGTCATGATGCCGAGACTGGACGGAATCCGTGCAACATTGAAGATCCGCGAGAAGAACAGTCTGCCAATCATTATCTTGTCTGCGAAGTCAGAAGATACCGATAAGATTCTTGGACTCAATATCGGTGCGGATGATTATGTGACAAAGCCATTCAATCCGTTGGAACTTGTAGCACGAGTGAAATCACAGCTGAGAAGATTTAACGAACTTGGCGGAACAGCACAGGAGCCAAAAGAGACAATTTATAAGGTAGGCGGCCTTCAGATCAATGATGATCTCAAGCAGGTGACAGTAGACGGAGAATTTGTGAAACTGACACCGATTGAATACAATATCCTTTTGCTTCTGATGAAGAATCAGGGAAAAGTATTTTCAATCAATCAGATTTATGAATCCATCTGGAATGAAGAGGCAATTGGTGCGGATAACACAGTTGCAGTTCACATTCGTCATATCAGAGAAAAAATAGAGATCAATCCGAAAGACCCACGTTACCTGAAAGTAGTCTGGGGTGTCGGATATAAAATCGAAAAAGCATAAGAAAGGATTAACAATGAAGAAATGGTACAGGAAGACCGTGACAAGGACAATTGTTCTTGTTGTGGCGATTCTTAGCGGAGCATTGCTTGTGACAAATTTGCTTTCTCTCCTGACACTGGCGGGGGGGATGAGTTTTTCACAGATCCAAAAGATGAATACACAGTCTTTTGAAGAATCCGAAGAATTCAGCAAGATGGTCGAAAGTTACATGTACGATGTACAGGAGAAGCTTTATCTGCAGAATCTTTTTGAAAGTGACGGCGCCTACAATCCGAAAAAACTGGTGGATGTAATGGAACTGTCGAAGAAGGGAAAGATATCTGAGACGAATCTGTCCGGCGTCACGTACACAATGGAAGAGCTGGTGAACTGGGGCGAAACTTACAGTGGGACAGATAACGACAATCTTTACAAACAGAATGGCGTGATCGTCTGCCAGAAACCAGACGGAAATTATTACTACTATTATATGAATGATTTCTTCTCTCTTGTAAATGCAGGAAAACTTCAATTTCAGATGGGCGAACAGGACAGAGATCAGTTCCTGGCAGGATTGCAGGCAGGTGAATTTACAACTTCCGGATATTATACATTTCAGATTACAGATGAAAATGGTGATCTGCTTTATACAGACTGCTGGAATTTTGGCCAGTCTCTGATAGAGAAATACGCACCGGTTGAGGCAGATAATCTGCTTCAGGTTGTAAATAACAATCCACAGTTAAATGGAAGATTGTCGCTGGTTTACGATAATATAGCCACAGCATTGCAAACAATCTATGAAGACTGGCAGGATTATGAAGGCGGTTGGGATTATCTGGAAGAGGGAAATACCAATTTTACCTATCTGTACGCAGATGAATCGACGAAGAAAGTTACTACAAATAAAGCAGAATATGCAAATTATGCGGATGTAAGAGATAGCATAGAGAATATAATAGCTTCTGCGTCTAAAAAATCTGTGAAATACATGGTGATCTATCCGGAGTTGAAAGATTTTAAGACGAATATGAATGTATCTTATTCTGATCAATGGCTTAATATTCGTTCTTATGGTTATTATTCCGGAGGAACAAAGTGGAAAGATGTTTTTGCAGTTGCGGTTGATACAAAATATCCGATTCAGGATCAATTTTACCAGAACAGTATTGAGTATCAGAATAATATTCCGCATATGAAAGCAGCATTGCATTTTATGATTTTCATCGGACTACTCTTTTTGATCACAGTAGTGTGGCTGACATTGGGGGCAGGAAGAAAACCGCAGGATGAAGAACTGTATTTGTTAAAGTTCGATTCCTGGAAGACAGAGATTGCCGCAGCAGTTATTATTTTTGTCTGGGTGATTGGAAGTTATTTCTTTTTCGTAGCAGGAATAGATGGAATTCATATCTTATTTGATGGAATTACAGGGTTGTGTAGTTCATACAGTGCTGTGGAAAGTGATACATTTATTCCATCATCCTATGTTCCGAATGTATATATGCAGACTTTAAGTCTCGGAGAATCAGTGGGTGTGTTCGTATATGGTGCGTTTACATTTACCTGTTTCTTTGCCGGCTATCTTAGTCTGGTAAGAAGAATTAAGGCAAAGAGCCTGTGGGAGAACAGTCTGCTTCGAAGTTTCGGTATATTTATTGGGAAAATATTACGAGATGTGAAGCTTACAAAGAAAACAGCAGGACTTTTGATTCTTTATTTCCTGTTTCAGCTTTTCGTACTTTTGGATAGAGATTTCTTCCTGGTGATTCTGCTGCTGATCGCTGACGCAGTGCTATTCTATTGCATGGTTGCAAATGTGATGGAGAAGAACCGACTGAGAAAAGGAATCCAGGAGATCGCTGACGGAAATATGAGTTATCAGATTCCAATCGACGGACTGCATGGGGAGAACAAGAAACTTGCATTGATGATCAACGGGATCGGAACCGGACTTAACAAAGCAGTTGCCGAGGCAATGAAAAACGAACGTCTTAAGACAGATTTAATCACAAATGTTTCTCATGATATTAAAACACCACTGACTTCCATTTTGAATTATGTCGGCATCTTAAGACAGACAGATCCAGCGGATCCGAAAGTTCAGGATTATCTGAATATTCTGGAAGAGAAAGCACAGAGACTGAAGACTTTGACAGAAGATGTAGTAGAAGCATCGAAAGTCAGCAGCGGAAATATTTCGCTGGAATATATGGATCTTGATCTGTCGGAAATGATCCAGCAGACGCAGGGTGAACTCGAAGAAAAATTCGAGGCGAGAAATCTAGCAATCGTCACAGATCTTCCAGCAGAACCGGCTGTTGTGCATGTCGATGGAAGAAGAATGTGGCGTGTCCTGGAAAACATTTACGGAAATGCAGCCAAGTACGCAATGCCTGGAACAAGAGTTTATGCGACTCTGAAAACAGATGATACAAAGGTAAGGTTTTCGTTGAAAAATGTTTCCGAGCATCAGTTGAATATTCAGGCTGACGAACTGACAGAACGTTTTATCCGCGGAGATATTTCCAGAAGTACGGAGGGAAGTGGATTGGGACTTTCCATTGCGAAGAGCCTTACAACGATGCAGGGCGGCACATTTGATCTGTATCTGGACGGAGATTTGTTCCGGGTAGATATTACATTTCCAAGAGTGAAAGCAAAAGGAAATGCTGCCGGGGCAACAGAGGAATCGAAAGAGAAATCATCAAGCGGTGTATCTTGACATTCTATTCGCGTTATGCTAACCTTTTTAAGGAATGAAAAGCAGTGATAAGCGAAACGCGATGAGGAAGAGAGTAGTCTGTAACAGATTCTACAGAAAAGTCCTGAAGGCTGTCAGGCCGGATGTTGAGAGGGATGGATGGAAGACAGATGAAGATGGCTTCTGAGCAGCGCAGATGAGCCTGAACAGAGTAATCAAGTGGGTTGTTTAAGCAACAATCTTGAATAAAAAGATCCGGGTTAGTCTGTGAAGGGATTCGCCCTTTATAGCGAAGAGTATCGACAGTGAGAAATGCCGTAATGTTCAAAGTGGTTTTGATCAACAAAGCAGTTTTTACTAACAAAAATGCAGATACTCCTAGAGGTTTCTTTCCGCGAGGAAGGAACGAAGAGAAGTGGTAACACGAAAGTAGGATTCGTCTTCTCAGGGATGCAAGTCCCTGGGAGGGCGTTTTTTAATATATTAGGTTCTTTCCTAATATATTAAAAACGCTCCGCTAGGGATATGCGCTGCGGCGTACAAAGTAGGTGTCGCAAACGACCGCCGCAAGTGCAAGAATGTGCCTTGGCACATTCTTTGTTCTGAAAAATCCAGAAAAAATCGTATTAGTAATCACTGAAAGTTGAGAAAAGAATCCCACATTGTGGGAAAAGGAGGCAGAAAAATGTCAGAAAAACCAAAATATTATATAACAACAGCGATTGCCTATACATCAGGTAAACCGCATATCGGAAACACATACGAGATCGTGCTTGCAGATGCAATCGCACGTTACAAGAGAAGCCAGGGATATGATGTATTCTTCCAGACAGGAACAGATGAGCACGGACAGAAGATCGAGCTCAAAGCCGAGGAGGCTGGAATCACACCAAAGGAATTCGTAGATAATGTATCAACAGAAATCAAAAGAATTTGGGATCTGATGGATACATCTTATGACAAATTCATCCGTACAACAGATGAAGATCATGAGAAACAGGTTAAGAAGATCTTCAAGAAACTTTACGACAAGGGAGACATTTATAAAGGACATTACGAAGGAATGTACTGTACACCATGTGAGTCTTTCTTCACAGAGTCTCAGCTTGTAGATGGAAAATGTCCGGACTGTGGTCGCCCGGTTCAGCCGGCAAAGGAAGAGGCATATTTCTTCAAAATGAGCAAGTATGCTGACCGCCTGATCGAGCATATCAATACACATCCGGAATTTATTCAGCCGGTAGCACGTAAGAACGAGATGATGAACAACTTCCTTCTTCCGGGACTTCAGGATCTGTGTGTATCCAGAACATCCTTCAAGTGGGGAATTCCGGTAGATTTCGATCCAAAGCACGTTGTATATGTATGGCTTGATGCTCTTACAAACTATATCACAGGAATCGGATATGATGCAGACGGAAACAGTACAGAGCAGTTCAACAAGCTGTGGCCGGCAGACCTTCATCTGATTGGAAAAGATATCATCCGTTTCCATACAATTTACTGGCCAATCTTCCTTATGGCACTTGATCTTCCACTTCCGAAACAGGTGTTCGGACATCCGTGGCTGCTTCAGGGAGACGGTAAGATGAGTAAGTCTAAAGGAAATGTTCTCTATGCAGATGAACTTGTTGATTTCTTTGGTGTAGATGCAGTTCGTTACTTTGTACTGCATGAAATGCCATTCGAGAATGACGGTGTTATTTCCTGGGAGCTGATGGTAGAGCGTCTGAACTCTGATCTTGCAAATACACTTGGAAACCTTGTAAACAGAACTGTTTCTATGACAAACAAATACTTCGGCGGAACAGTAGAAGATAAGGGTGTTGTAGAAGATGTAGATGCAGAACTGAAAGCAGTTGTAGAGAATGCTTCTAAAGCAGTTGATGCTAAGATGGCAGACCTCCGCGTTGCCGATGCGATTACAGAAATCTTCAATCTGTTCAAACGCTGCAATAAATATATTGATGAGACAACTCCTTGGGTACTCGGAAAAGATGAATCCAAGAAGGATCGCCTTTCTACAGTACTTTGGAACCTGATCCAGAGCATTTCCGAAGGTGCAAGACTTCTTGAATCTTTTATGCCTTCTACAAGTAAGAAGATCCTTGAGCAGCTTGGTAACGGACATGTAACAGAGAAACCGGAGATCCTGTTCCAGCGAATGGATCTCGAAGAGGTTATGAAGAAAGTTGAAGAACTTCATCCGAAGGTAGAAGAAAAGAAAGAGGAAGAAGCTGTTATCGACATTGAGCCAAAAGATGAGATCACATTTGAGCAGTTCGGAGCAATGCAGTTCCAGGTTGGAGAGATCATTGCATGTGAGGCTGTAAAGAAATCCAAAAAGCTTCTCTGCTCTCAGGTAAAAGTTGGAAGCCAGGTAAAACAGATCGTATCCGGAATCAAAGCACATTACACACCGGAAGAAATGGTTGGTAAGAAAGTTATGGTTCTTGTAAACCTGAAACCTGCGAAGCTGGCAGGCGTACTTTCAGAGGGAATGTTGCTTTGTGCAGAAGATGCAGAAGGTAACCTTGCACTGATGACACCGGAAAAAGAAATGCCGGCTGGAGCAGAAATCTGTTAATTGAAATGTTTGAAAATTCAGACAATTATAATCAAAGCAGATAATAAATAAAAAATATAAAAAAATCAAATGAATATATTGACAAATTAGACGCCGAATGTTATTATATAACCATCAAAGAGAGAAAGAAATCTCCCAAAGATATTTAACTAAGAAGGCAAAAGTAACAGATGCCTGATTAGATTAAAAATACAAGTTCAACAGGAGGTCAGTCCCATGGACAGTATAGTTTCAGATTTTTATCAATATGTCAGTGGTATGATGAGTGAAGGTTCCTGTGAAGAAAGAGACCTTTGCCAAGCGTAAAAGTCCAGTAGAAAGAAAAGAAGATCAAAGATCGGAGAGTACGGAAACTGGAAGCAAAGAGAAAAAGATGAATCACTCATAGATGTATTGAATAAAAATACCGCATATAACATAGAATGAAAAATGTGTAAAGAAACATTGAAAGGACATGTTATAATCTCAGATTTGTTATAAAAGCAGGAATGACTTGACAGAAGATTTAATACATAAAGTATTGAATGGATATGAAAATCATTCAAGTGATAAAATAACAGACGACAAAGGTCTCACAGGAACGTAGAATCGCGAATAATCTCCGATACAAAATATAAAATTATAATAATAATACAATTAAATAACACTAAAAATGCACTTTCAAAAGGAATTGAAGGTGCATTTTTTTGACATTACAGACCTCATATGGTAGAATAATGAAAGAGTATCGGCTAGTGCCTAATGGACACATTCAGACCAAAACTAATATTTCAATGACAATGAGGTGAGTACAGTGGATAAGTATGAATATAAGTTAAAGACAGAAGAGATGCTGGAACTTATGGAAGATGGAGAATACAGAAAAGCAGCGGCAGCAGCAGATCTGATTGACTGGAAGCGTGTCCGTAACGCAGGGATGCTGATGAATGTCAGTGATATTTATGAAAAAACAAAAGAGTATCAGAAGAGCTATGATGTGATGAATCTTGCATATCGCCGTTCTGAAGGAAGCCGCAAGGTGATCTATAAGTTATGTTCTCTTGCAATTAAGACAAAGAATATAGATGAAGCAATCGACTATTATGACGAATTTATCCAGATTGCACCGAAAGATCCGAACAGGCATATCCTTAGATATCAGATCTTAAGAGCGCAGAGAGCGCCGATCGAACAGCAGATTGAGGCTCTGGAGGAATTTAAGAAGGCAGAATATATTGAAGAGTGGGCTTATGAACTGGCGAAGCTTTATCGCGAAGCAGGTATGATGACAGAATGTCTGGAAGAGTGTGATGATCTGATCCTTTGGTTCAGCGAGGGTAAGTATGTTTATAAGGCTATGGAACTGAAGATGCAGTATAAGCCATTGTCACCATCGCAGCAGCAGAAATATGATCACAGATATGAGAAGCTTTCTTCAGAGACAGAAGAAATACCGGATCTGGCTTCCTATTTAGGAGAAGACGAGGAAAAAGATTCTGCGTCAGAAGGAGCTGAAGCACTTGGAGATACAAGATCAATCGGGCTGACAGAACAGCCGGTGATGGAGAACGACAGTACTTCCGATGTGATTGACACGGATGCGGTTACTTTGGAAGCGGCAGAAGAGCCGGATGCCGAAGCAGAAAATCAGGAAGAAGCAGGAGTAGAAACAGCAGAAGTTATAGAAGCTTCCGAGGATGAGTCAGAAGTTCAGCCGGCAACGGTAGAGACAAGTGGAGATAAGAGAACACTTAGCAAAGATACTGCTTCCATACCGATTGTCAGTAAGAATCCGGTAAAACCAGTCAAGAAGAAACTTGGAGATACGATGCGGTTAGATGAAGCTCTGCAGCAATTACTCAATCCGAAACCGGAAGTTCAGGCAGAACCGGGAGAAGAAGTCGAACCGGATATGACAGATCTGGAAGAGGATATTGCAGCAATTGAGGATGTAGAAGATCTTGAGATCGTGAATCAACTGACAGAAGAGAAGAAAGCTGAGGAAGCCAGTAAAGAACGAGTAGTTCCATCAGGGATGAAAGAACTGATACCGGAACCGGAGACTTCAGAAGATGTCCCAGAAGATGCAGTTACTATAGAAGCAGGAGAAGCAGAACCGGAAGAAGTTCTTGAAGTAGAAGAGGCAGAACCGGAAGAGGAAGAAATTCTTGAAGCAGGAGAAGCAGAACCGGAAGAGGAAGAAATCTTTGAAGTAGAAGAGGCAGAACCGGAAGAGGAAGAAGTTCTTGAAGTAGAAGAAGCAGAACCGGAAGAGGAAGAAATTCTTGAAGCAGGGGAAGCAGAACCGGAAGAGGAAGAAATCCTTGAGGTAGAAGAGGCAGAACCGGAAGAGGAAGAAGTTCTTGAAGTAGAAGAGGCAGAACCGGAAGAGGAAGAAATCCTTGAAATAGATGAAGCTGAGTCAGAAGATCTGACAGATGAATCAGAAGATTTGTCTGAGGTGGAGGAACTGATCTCAGAAACTGAAGTTGTCAATGATGAAGATGATTCAGAAGGAGCAGCAGTAAGAGAGACTATGGACAATAAAAATAATGAAGAACCAATTTTATCACCAGAGATACAGAAACTGATTGATGAGATTGAAGGTGTTATTCCGGAAGAGGAAGAAGTAGATGCAACAGTAAGTTCAGAAGAAGTTCTTGAGGTAGAAGAAGAACCACATGAAAATATGGGAGAGCTTGCGGATGATCTCAGACTCGGTGAGGACGAGTACGAAGATTATGATGCGTATGACTGGGATGATGCAGAAGAGTTTGACGAAGACGATATTTTAGATGATTATGAAGAGTCTGATGACGATTTGTTGGATGATTATGAAGAGTCTGATGACGATCTGCCGGATGATTATGAAGAGTCTGATGATGATCTGTTCGGTGAGGAAGAAGGATATGATGATCTGGATGCTTATGGTTATGAAGAAGACGATGAGGATGATGAAGTAATCAATCCAAGAGATCTTTTCACAGCGGAAGATAAGGTTTCAGATGATGATCTTCTTGGTCTGAATTCTTATGAAGAAGTGCCAAATTTTGAAGATGAATTCAGCGTGAATCCAGCGCATAGTGAGGAACCGGATGACAGAGAGATTCCGGATGAAGATGGCGGAATTGATATCATGTCTGCGACGACACCATTGAGCCGTAAAGAGACTGCAAAATTGATCGCAACAGGTAAGACATCACCATTACCGTTAGATGAGATTGCAGATGCAATGTCTGATACAGGATTTATCGTACATGGTCGTTATGATCTTGAAACACAGAGTGGAATCGGTACAAGAGCAGGGCTTACAGAGGAACAGAAAAAACTCTTCTCTTATTTTGTACCTGTGCGTGGTATGAGTGAGCAGCTGGTAGATGTACTTGAGCAGGATAAGAACTGTACAAACCGCAAAGGAACTTCCAGAACAGGAAACCTTTTGATCATTGGAAACAAAGGAAATGGAAAGACAGTCCTCGCTGTTGATGTTGTAAAGGCAATTCAGAAGCAGCGTGATATCCGTCAGGGTAAGGTTGCAATTGTGACAGGTGAGTCACTGAATAAGAAGAGAATCGGAGACATTTTCCGTAAATTGTACGGCGGTGCACTGATCATTGAAAAAGCCGGACAGATGAACGAAAAAACACTCGCCAAGCTGAACAAAGCAATGGAGCAGGATACAGGAGAACTTTTGGTAGTTCTTGAAGAGCAGAGAAAACCACTGGACAGACTTCTTTCTTCCAACAGAGAATTCAGAAGAAAATTTACTTCCAGACTTGAAGTGCCGATCTTTATTAATGATGAGCTTGTAACATTTGGACAGACTTATGCTCAGGAGAATGGTTACAGAATCGATGAGATGGGAATTCTTGCACTGTACAGTAAGATTGATTCTTTACAGAGAGAAGATCATGCAGTAACAGTAGCAGAAGTGAAAGAAGTGATGGATGATGCGATTGCTCATTCACAGAAAGCTTCCGCAAAGAAACTTGTGAAGAGAGTATTTGGAAAGAATACAGATTCTTCCGACAGAATTCTGCTTTCAGAGAAAGATTTCAACATTTAATGACATATATTTGTTAAGAATTAATAGACAGTCAGTAAAACGACTGTCTATTTTTGTGCAATAATACATTTTCTCTTTCTTTTTTATACAGTATCAAGTATAATAAAACTATAGTGTTCAAGGGGAGAATGAAACTTTGTTACCAATTGAAAGATTCGGTAATGTGCCTTGATCTATAAGAAATTGTATGGTTTTTAAATCATTACAATCAGGAATATATTTGAGCAGTGAGGTGGCTTTATGGTTAAGAAAAACAGCACGAAGACGAAAGTGCAGCCTTATGAGATCGGAGAACTTGACCATTATCTTTTTGGGCAGGGAAATCATTATGAGATTTATAAAAAGATGGGTGCCCATGAGGTGACAAAGAACGGAAAAAGAGGAGTATATTTTGCGGTATGGGCTCCTCATGCAGTAAACGTTTCTGTAATCGGAGAGTTTAATGACTGGGATGAGACGAAAGATAAGATGAAGAGAGGAGAGCCTCTCGGAATATACACATGCTTCGTTCCGGAGGCGAAAAAAGGGGATTTGTATAAGTTCTGTATAGAGACACAGGCGGGTGAGAAGATCTATAAAGCAGATCCATTTGCTAATTATGCAGAGCTCCGACCGGGAACAGCATCCAGAATTACAGACATTTCTAATCTGAACTGGTCAGACAGTAAGTGGATGACAGCTCGTGAGAAGTGGGATAACAAAGAAGAACCAGTGTCTATTTATGAAGTACATATGGGTTCCTGGATGAGACATCCCGGAAGAGAAGATGAAGGATTTTATACATATCGTGAGTTTGCAGAAGCAATTACAAAGTATGTA
>OGXL01001874.1_pt1 | contig 16550 bp, 18 predicted proteins | sample 1576311 | NCBI WGS metagenome assembly OGXL01 (sample SAMEA3541564, study PRJEB24748) | human gut metagenome | biome: human gut; feature: human-associated habitat; material: faeces | place: China | collected 2012 | reverse complement strand
CATGGTCATCTGCTTCGTGGGCTATGTGATCGCCGGCTTCACCAAGAACCCCTGGATTTCCCTGGCGATCGGCGTGGTGCTCATCGTGGTGGCCGTGCTGGTGCTGGTAAAGCTGGAAGAGGGGAAGAAGAGGGCCGTGCCGGCCGAGTAGGCGCTCGCGCTTTGCGAATACCCCAGAATGTCCCATGCAAGAAGGCCCCGATCGGGGCCTTCTTTTTGCTGTGATATGGATCGGTGCGTTCAGTGCGCCCGGCTTTAGGCCGCGACAGCCGCCTCGGCCAGCAGGCGCTGGCTTTCGGCGATGAGGCGCCCGGCCAAGAATTCCTTGCCCATGTTCTCGTCGCGCGAGCAGTCGAGCAGCATTTCCAAGGTGATGCTGTCGAAGTAGGCGTCGTAGCCGTCCAGCACGAGATCGTAGGCGCGCTTGATGCTCTGCACCATAGGTGCGCCGGCGCGATCCTTGCGGCGGGCGCGCGTCGTGTCCTTGGCGTCGTCATCAAGGGCGTTCACTACCTGCAGAAGCGTGATATCCGACGGGCTTTTCGCCAGCCGGTAACCGCCGTTTTTGCCAGGCCGAGCCTCAATGATGCCGGCGTTACGCAGAAGCTGTGCGAGCTGAATCAGATAGTCGCGGGGAATCGACATGTCCTGGGCGATATCTTTTGACGAGCAGGTTTGCCCCTGCGCTGCCAGGTACAGAACGGCACGCAGTCCATAATCGGTTGATGCTTTGAGTTGCACTGCAGCCTCCTTACGGTAGACACGTGCGGGCTTGCAGCTTGCGCTCGCTGACGCCTACGACCGACGCAAGCGCCGGCGCGCGTCACCCGCAGGTGTGTCGGAGGCGGTCTGTTTTTTGCTTCCGACACTTGCAGTATGCGATGGGCGATGCGCTAATACAAGGGATGTACCAAACGATGAGCGCACCGATTCGCATACGTTGCCGCCTCGTAAGAAAGTTTGGAAAATTCCCCTCGCCGAGAGCGGTTATGCCAACCCCGGCTGCGCCAGCCCGGCAACCCGGCAACCCGGCGCCAAAGGCCTCTACGCCAACCCCAGCACTTGCATGATCAAGAGCGCGACGGTAAGGGCCGCCACCACGCCCACGGTGGCCCACAAGAGCACCTTCGACACCCGGCGCGAGCGGAACTCGCCCATGATGCGCTTGTCGGCGGAGATGATGGCCATGAACGCGAGCAGAATGGGCAAAATGACGCCGTTCACGAACTGGGCCGTGAGCATCATGCCGAGCAGGTTCACGTCGGGCAGCAGCACCACGATGTTCTTGCCAGCGTTCTCCGGGCGCTTTGCCAGCTGCAGGGCAGCCCAGACGGCAGCACCAGAAGAAATGCCCACCAGCACGCCCTCCTTGTGACCGATCAGCCGACCGGTGGCAAAGGCGTCGTCGTTCTCCACGGCAATGATCTCGTCATAAACCTTGGTGTCCAGCACGTCCGGCACAAAGCCTGCGCCGATGCCCTGGATCTTGTGCGCACCGGCAGTGCCCTTGCTCAGCACCGGGGAGGAGGCGGGCTCCACGGCCACGACCTTCACGTCAGGGTTCTTACTCTTCAGGTACTTGCCCACGCCGGTCACGGTGCCGCCGGTGCCAACGCCTGCCACAAAGATGTCCACCTTACCGTCGGTATCGTCCCAGATCTCGGGGCCGGTGGTCTCGATGTGTGCCTGGGGGTTGGCCGGGTTCACGAACTGGCCGGGGATGAAGGAATTGGGGATCTCCTTTGCCAGCTCATCGGCCTTGGCAATGGCACCCTTCATGCCCTTGGCGCCCTCGCTGAGCACCAGCTCGGCACCGTAAGCCTTCATCAGCTGGCGGCGCTCCACGCTCATGGTCTCGGGCATGACGATGATGATGCGGTAGCCCTTGGCAGCTGCCACGGCAGCCAGGCCGATGCCGGTATTGCCGGAGGTGGGCTCGATGATCACGGAGCCTTCCTTCAGCAGACCCTTGGCCTCGGCGTCGTCGATCATCTTCTTGGCAATGCGGTCCTTCACGGAACCGGCCGGGTTGAAGTACTCCAGCTTGGCCAGAATGTGAGCAGGCAGCTGCTGCTCCTTTTCAATGTGGGTGAGCTCCAGCAGCGGGGTGTGACCGATCAGCTGGTCAGCGGCAGTATAGATCTTGCTCATAATAAATTCCCTCCTGATACAGATACAACTTCTCGAACGGGCCCCGGCACCCGAGGTGCGTCCCGGAACTACAAACCTTTAAACCAACATTGTTTGTGGGTTTGATGGTATTATAGTCCCCTTTGCCCTGCTTGTCAATGCTTTTTTGCAAAAAAGTGGGATTGAAATATTATTTACCCTGTTGTATAATAGGTTTAACATTCTATGGACATCAAAGGAAGTACACGAATATGATCGTTTCCACCAAAGGGCGCTATGCGCTGCGCGTGATGATCGACCTCGCCGAACATCAGGCGGAAAAATACGTTCCCCTCAAGGAAGTCGCCGCACGGCAGGAGATCTCGGAAAAGTATTTGGAGAACATCCTCAAGGTGCTGGTGCAGAACGGCTTTCTGGAGGGTCTGCGCGGCAAGGGCGGCGGTTACCGCCTGACCCGCAGCCCCGACCAGTACACCGTGGAGGAGATCCTCATGCTCACCGAGGGCAGCCTGGCCCCCGTCACCTGCCTGACGCCGGGTGCATCCCCCTGCGCCCGCCTGGCCAACTGCCGCACCTATGAGATGTGGAAAGGCCTGAACGACCTCATCTCCAACTATTTCAGCCACATCACCCTTGCCGATCTTGCCCTGCCCGATCAGGCTGGCAACGATTATGTGATCTGACTCGTTCCTGCTCCGGCTTCTTACGGCGCACCGCACATTGCGGTGCGCCTTTTTTGCACAGTTCCTCGCGAAATGTGTGGGAATTCTTGGCAAGTATCACGGTTGATGGACGTCCGACGGTGCGGTATACTACCACTTGTATCCCACATTTTTTGGTGACCGTGAAAGGAGCGATCCGTTACGAAATATATTTTTCAGTTTGCGCGCATTCTGGCCTTCTGTTTTCTGGGCGAGGTGCTGCACGCCGTGCTGCCGCTGCCGGTGCCTGCCAGTGTCTACGGGCTGGTGCTGCTGCTGGCTGCCCTGAACTTCGGCTTTGTGAAGCTGGATGACGTGAAAGAGGTGGGCACTTACCTCACCGGCATCTTCCCGCTGCTGTTCGTGCCTGCCGCAGCCGGCGTGATGGAGCTGTGGGCCGAGATGGGCAACATGCTGCTGCCCATCATCATTGCCATCATCCCGGTAACCGTGCTGGTCATGGTCTCCGCAGGCCGCACCACCCAGGCCATGACCGGCCGCAAAAAGAAGGAGGCAGACCATGCTGAATGATTTCCTGTCCGGGTCGGCGGCGTGGGGCGTGCTGCTCACGCTGGCAGCCTTTGCACTGGGTGCCCTGATCAACCGGATCACCGGCAAAGCCATCTTCAATCCCCTGCTGCTGGGCAGCATCTTTGTCATCATCTTCCTGTCGGTGTGCAAGATCCCCTACGCCGACTACAAGGCCAGCGCCGCCCCGGTGAACTACCTGCTGCTGCCGGCCACCGTGGCTCTGGCCATCCCGCTGTATGAAAAGTGGGACCTGCTCCGGGAGAACGCCGCCGCCATCATCGCCGGCATCTCGGTTGGCACACTGGTCAGCCTGGGCAGTGCCCTTGCTCTTGCCCTGGCGCTGGACCTGACCCAAGAGCAGTACGCCACCCTGCTGCCCAAGTCGGTGACCACCGCCATCAGCATGGACGTGGCCGCTGAGCTGGGCGGCATTGCCGCCCTGACCGGTGCCATCGTCATCCTCACCGGCATTGCGGGCAGCCTGCTGGCCGAAACGGTGTGCAAGGTGTTCCACATCACCGACCCCATCGCCAAGGGTGTGGGCATCGGCACCTCGGCCCATGCCGTGGGTACCAGCAAGGCCCTGCAGATGGGTGAGGTAGAGGGTGCCATGAGCGGCCTGTCCATTGCAGTGGCCGGTGTGCTCACCGCAGTGCTCTGCCCCGTATTCGTGAACCTGATCCGCTAAAAACATTTATGATATAAAGCACAGCGCCCCCGCCGGGAGAGATCCCGGCGGGGGCGCTGTGTTATTGAGGGGAGATGTCTTGATTTAGTTTTCGGCGAGGTTGCCGGTGTAGAGCTGGTAATACTTGCCCTTCTTGGCGATCAGCTCGTCGTGACTGCCGCGCTCGATGATGCGGCCCTGCTCCAGCACCACGATGCAGTCTGCATTGCGGACGGTGGACAGGCGGTGGGCGATGACGAAGCTGGTGCGGCCGTACATCAGGCCGTCCATGCCGCGCTGCACCAGTGCCTCGGTGCGGGTGTCGATGGAGGAAGTTGCCTCATCGAGGATCAGCACCGGCGGGTCGGCCACGGCGGCGCGGGCGATGGCCAGCAGCTGGCGCTGGCCCTGCGACAGATTGGCACCGTCGCCGGTCAGCATGGTGTTGTAGCCATCCGGCAGACGCTGGATGAAGCCATCCGCGTTGGCCAGCTTGGCGGCGGCCATGCACTCTTCATCGCTGGCATCCAGACGGCCATAGCGGATGTTCTCCATGACCGTACCGGTGAACAGGTGGGTGTCCTGCAGCACGATGCCCAGCGAACGGCGCAGATCGGACTTTTTGATCTTGTGGATGTTGATGCCGTCGTAGCGGATCTTGCCATCCTGAATATCGTAGAAGCGGTTGATCAGATTGGTGATGGTGGTCTTGCCGGCACCGGTGGAGCCGACAAAGGCGATCTTCTGGCCCGGACGGCCATACAGGTTGATGTCGTGCAGCACCGTCTTTTCCGGCACATATCCGAAATCCACATCCGTGAAGGTGATGTCGCCTTCCAGCTTGTGGTAGGTGGTGGTGCCGTCGTGGTGGGGGTGCTTCCAGGCCCAGATGCCGGTGCGCTCCTCGGTCTCCACGAGGTTGTCCTCGCGGTCGTACTTGGCGTTCACCAGGGTCACATAGCCCTCATCGGTCTCGCTGGGCTCGTCCATCATCTTAAAGATGCGCTCTGCACCGGCCAGCGCCATGATGACGCTGTTGGCCTGCATGGACACCTGACTGATGGGCATATTGAAGCCCTTGTTCAGGCTGAGAAAGGCCACCACGGTGCCAAGGGTCATGCCGCCAACGCCGCCAACGGCCATGGCGGCACCCACCAGGGCGCAGACGGCGTAGCTGATGTTGCCCAGCTGGGCGTTGACCGGCATCATGATGTTGGAAAAGCTGTTGGCCTGCTTGGAGCTTTCCTTCAGCTGGTCGTTCAGCTGGCGGAAGCCGTCAAGGGTCTGCTGCTCGTGGGTGAACACCTTGACCACCTTCTGGCCCTCCATCATCTCTTCGATGTAGCCGTTCACCTTGCCCAGATCCCGCTGCTGCTGGATGAAGTACTTAGAAGAGCTCTTTGCGATCTTTTTGGAGCAGAACAGCATCAGCGCCACCATGAGCATGGTAACGATGGTCAGCTGCCAGCTGAGCATACACATGCTGAAGAACACCGACACGATGGTGATGACGCTGGACACCAGCTGCGGGATGCTCTGGCTGATCATCTGGCGCAGGGTATCTACATCGTTGGTGTACACGGACATGATATCGCCGTGGGGATGGGTGTCAAAATAGGAGATGGGCAGGCTTTCCATGTGGGTGAACAGCTTGGTGCGCAGGTTGCGCAGCGTGCCCTGCGTTACGTTGACCATAACGCGGGCATTGAGCCATGCGGCCAGAATCCCCACAAGGTAGATGCAGCCCACCCGCAGCAGTGCGCCGGCCAGCGGTGCAAAGCTGGGGTTCTGCTGGTGGGTCATGGGCACGATATAATCGTCCATCAAAGTCTGCAAAAACAGGCTGGCCTGCACATTGGCCAGCGCGCTGACCACGATGCAGATAAGCACCAGGATGCAGTGGGGCAGGTAGTTGCGGAACACCTCATCCATGATGCGCTTGAGCAGTTTGCCCGGGTTTTCCACCTTGGGGCGCGGGCCCCGTGCGCCCCGCGGGCCGGGGCCATGTACTTCTTTTACGGCCATTACTGCGCACCTCCCTGCTTGTCGAAGTCGCCGCCGCCCTGGGTCTGGCTGTTGTAAACTTCCTGATAAATGGCGTTGGTCCTGAGCAGCTCCTCGTGGGTGCCCAGGCCGTTGATCTGGCCGTTGTCCAGCACCAGGATGCGGTCTGCATCCTGCACCGAGGAGATGCGCTGTGCAATGATGATCTTGGTGGTGCCGGGGATCTCTTCCCGGAAGGCCTTGCGGATCTTGGCGTCGGTGGCGGTGTCCACTGCGCTGGTGGAGTCGTCCAGGATCAACACCTTGGGCTTGCGCAGCAGAGCGCGGGCGATGGTCAGGCGCTGCTTCTGGCCGCCGGACACGTTGGAGCCGCCCTGCTCGATCCATGTATTGTATTTGTTCGGGAAGCGCTCGATGAACTCATCGGCGCAGGCAAGCTTTGCCACACGGATGCACTCTTCCTCGCTGGCGTTCTCGTCGCCCCAGCGCAGGTTATCGAGAATGGTGCCGCTGAACAGCACGTTCTTCTGCAGCACCATGGACACCTCGCGGCGCAGCACGTCGAGGTTGTAGTCGCGCACATCCACGCCGCCCACCTTCACGGTGCCGCTCTCGGCATCATACAGGCGGGGGATCAGCTGCACAAGGCTGGATTTTGCGCTGCCGGTGCCGCCGATGATACCTAAGGTCTCACCGGGCTTGATGCTGAAGGTGATATCATTCAGCACCGGCTGGCCGCTGCCGTGCTTATACTTGAAGGTGACATGCTCGAACTCGATGCCGCCGTCCTTCACCTGCTGCACCGGCTGCTTTGCGGGGGGCAGGTCGGTGGTCTCGTCCAGCACTTCCACAATACGCTTTGCGGAAGCGGCAGACATGGAGATCATGACAAAGGCCATGCTCAGCATCATCAGGGCCATGAGGATGTTCATGATGTAGCCGAACAGAGCGTTCAGCTGGCCGGTGGTGATGGCGCCATGCAGAACATACTTGGCACCCAGCCAGCTCAGGGCGATGTTGCAGCCGTAAACGGCGGTGAGCATGGCAGGGTTATTGAAGCTCAGGCGGCTCTCAGCGTTCACAAACTGGTCGTACAGGCTCTGGCAGGCTTTGGTGTACTTCTCGTTCTCAAAGCCCTCGCGCACGAAGCTCTTCACTACGCGGATGGCGGAGACGTTTTCCTGCACGGACGCGTTCAGGGCATCGTAGTTTTTGAACACCCGGTCAAAGATGTGGAAGGTGGGCACCATGATGCCTGCCAGCACCGCCACCAGAAAGACCACAGCCACCACGAAGATCAGTGACAGCGGGCCGCCGATCATCACGGCCATGAACAGGGCGAACACCAGATGCACCGGGGCGCGCACGCACATGCGCTCGATCATCTGGAATGCGTTCTGTACGTTGGTCACGTCGGTGGTCATACGGGTGACAAGGCCTGCGGTGGAGAACTTATCAATGTTGGAAAAAGAATAATGCTGGATGTTCTCATACATGGCATCGCGCAGATTTCCGGCAAAGCCGGTGGATGCCTCGGCGGCGTATTTGCCGGCCAGAACGCCCAGCGCCAGCGCGACCACAGCCACCAGAAAGGTGAGCAGGCCGTACTTGAGGATGGCGTTCATATCGCCCTTTTCAATGCCCTGATCGATGATAAAGGCCATGATGGTGGGCAAAAGCACATCCATCACGGCTTCCAGAGCGGCAAAGAGCGGTGTCAGGACTGCGGCGCGTTTATACTCGCCCAGATGCGACACTAACTTTTTGATCATCTGAGTTCCCTCCTGTTACTTTTTATTTGTTTGGTACAGAACAATTTTATACAAAACATTTTAATTGTCAAGACGTTTCAAAAAATGTTCATAATTACTAATTTAACAACCCAAAATTTAGCAAACTGCATCACTGCAGAGCTTCCCGCAGCTTGTTTAAAAGCCGCAGCAGCTCGGTATTTTCCTCCGTTGTCAGCAGCCCGGCCACATAGTCGTCGGTCTGGTGGAAGCAGAGCATCGTCTTTTCGTGGAAGCAGATGCCCTCTTCGGTGAGCACCAGCTGCTTGAGCCGGGCATCCTGCGGCACGCTGCGCCGCTCAATATAGCCCTTGCGCTCCATCAATTGCAGGATGTTGGTCACGGTAGAGCGGGTGATGGAAAACTCTCGCTCAATGTCCCGCTGGAACACGGGGGTGTCCCGGTGGCGGTAGAGATACCCAATGATCCACCCGTGCATGGGGGTGGCCTGCTCCACGTCATTTTCGCGGGCAAACTGGTTGATCTTGCGGAAGATCAGGTTGTCCACCCGGCGGATCTGCGCCGGGATGACCTGTGGGCCTTCCCAAGGGGGATCGGCGTGATTGCAGCACTCGTTTTTGGTTTCGTCACACATCATGGTTTTGTCCTTCATGGTTGTTTTGGCATTGAACAGTTTCAAATAAAACTGTTTGATAGCATACATATTATACAGCAGTCAAAGTGAATGTCAAGGGGAAGGGAACGATTTTAAATGCCCTCCGCTTTGCTCTGGGCATAAGATAATGAAATATTATTTTTTATATTGCAAACCAGCCAAGCCTGCGGGCTTGGCTGGTTTGCTTTTTCACGGAAGGGGCCGTAGTTGCAAGCGGCATATTTTCCGGTTACGCGGTCATTTCCGAAGGAAATAAGCGCAACAGATGGAGTTTACCTTTTGGGCCATTACTGTGAAAATGCAACAGCAGACAGCCCGCAGGCTGTCTGCTGTTGCCCTATTATAAAAATATTTTTCCGCTAAATATGCCCAGAGCGAATGTGGAGGGCATTCTGAATTATTATTCCAGATTGTGTTTTTTACAGAACTGTTTGCTCACCCAGTACATCCCGCCCCACAGCAGAACGGCCAGCACCAGATACACCGGGTTCTTCATGGAACTGACCAGCGACTGCCCAAACACTGCCATCATGGCAATCATCACGCCCTTGCCCAGCAGCATGGTAATGAGATAGCGCTTTTCGTCAAAGTCCGAGATGCCAAAGGCCAGATGCATAAAGGAGCTTGGCGCGAAGGGCAGCAGCGTGAGCATGAACAGCGACGAAGTGTCAAAGCGGTTCACCCACTGCTGAGCCTTTTCCAGCTTGGGCGAGCGGGAGGCAAACTTCCAGAAGAAGCACTTGACCACCCGCCGCCACAGCAGGAACATGATGCTGCCGCCCAGCGCCACACCGGCCCAGCTGTACAGGAAACCCAGAATGCCGCCGTGAGCCGCTACATTCAGCGCCACAATGGCAATGAGCGGCAGCGGCGGAAAAAACGACTCCACCATGGCCAGCGTGATGGGGGCAATGGGGCCAAGGTTGCCAAAACTGTCCAGCAGAGTTTCCCAGAACTCCAGCGTTCCCAGCTGGCGCAGCCAAAAGTTCATTGTGCACATCCATCCCTTCCGCCTGCGCTTTCCCATCCGCAGGTTCCTCTATCCGTAGTATATCCATATTGTATGACACAAGCATGAACACAAAGCGACATTTTTTTGCCCTGTGCACAGCCTCCTTGGGATACTACGAAGCTGCCGGTGCTGTTTTACTCCGCAGCCTGCTTTTCTGCGCGGGCCTTCATACGCTCCAGCTGGGCGGTGCGCTGCTTTTCCCACCGGGCAAGAGAAGCATCGTCCGGGATCTGCAGGCAGCGGGCGTAGCTCCAGTGCAGGCCGTCGCGGCGGGCCAGCTTGTAGCGCTGGAACACACCCTTGCCTGCGGCATTGCTGCTGCCGGCGCAGTGGGGGCACTGGCTCAGGGTGTACCAGCTGTTGCTGCCCTTTTTCAACCATACATCATCGGGCTTGAGCGGTGCGCCGCACTCCGGGCAGCTCATGGTGTAAATTTTGGGGTCGGTGCGCCAGGTGTACTGCTCCACATAGCCGCGGAAGACCTCAAAATCCCGGTAGTCGCCGGGGGTGGGGCACAGGCTGGCCCGCAGGGATTCCTCCTCAGTGGGGTAGGCCGCAAGACCGGCCCGCAGGTCGAGCATCCGGCAGACATCGGCGGTGTACAGCGTGTCGGAAAGGGCATCGTGGAACTGCCGCTCCATGGGCAGCCCTAAGCGGGTGACGACGCTTTCCAGCGTCATGCCCTCGCCCTCTTTGCGGGGATGCTCCCGCAGGAACACCTGCTGCAGGTCGTACCAGACGGTGGGCTTTGATTCGTCGATGTTGCACAGGTACAGGTTCTGCTTGAGCACCGGTACGTCATCCATGCCCCACTCGGCAAATTCGGCATCCGGGCCGCACCACTGCATAAAGCGGCGCAGGCCCTGCACGATGGGCTCACCCTTGTCCAGATCGGCCTGCGTCAGGCCGGTGACTTTAGCAATGTGATGCTGCAGCTTACGGAAGATGCGGGGCCGCAGATGGATGGAAAAGGTGTCCAGCACGTTGGCATCCTCGTCAATCTTCACGGCACCGATCTCCACAATCTCGCCCCGGAAGGTCTGCTGCACGCCATGGTAATTAAAGGTATACGGCTGGTAGCCGATATTCCATTCCAGATCAAATAAAACCAGATTGCGTGGCATTGTTTTGCGTTCCTCTCGTTACTTTAAAATAAACTTCTCCACAGCCTCGGCCACACCGTCGTGGTCGTTGTCGGCGGCAGTCACATAGTCGGCCACGGCCTTTACCGGCTCTTCAGCGTTCTGCATGGCCACGCCCACACCGGCGTACTCGATCATGGAGCGGTCATTCAGGCCGTCGCCGCAGGCCATCAGGTTTTCGCGGCCAAGGCCCATGTGCTCCAAAAGGGCGGCAAGGCTGCCGTCCTTGGCAACGCCCAGCGGCACGGCTTCAATAAAGAACGGGCTGGAGGGGTACAGGTCGATGCGGCCGTCAAACTGCTTTTTGCCGGCGGCCCACACCTCGTCCCGGCGGGCGGGGTCCAGCGTGATGAGCATTTTGCAGATGGGGTAATCCACATACCTGGCAAGATCGTCCACACCGGTCATGGGCAGTTTGCAGGTAAAGCACTCGCGCAGTGCCCACTTGTCGTCCGGGTGCTCGGTGACAACGCCCTCTTTATTATAGGTGATAATGGTCACGTTCTGTGCGGCGGCATAGGCGCACAGCTCGGGTACGTACTGGGCATCCAGCTGTTTCTGGTACAAAGTCTCGCCGGTGCGGCAGTCGATGATCTTGCCGCCGTTGTAAGAAAGGATGCAGCCGCCCTTTTTATCCAGCCCCAGTTCCTTTGCCAGCGGCAGCACGCCCGCGGTGGGACGGCCGGATGCCAGCACGATGGTGACACCCTTTGCAATTGCGGCATCCAGTGCGGCGCGGGTGCGGGGTGTAACTTCCTTCTGGCTGTTGGTCAGGGTACCATCCAGATCCAGTGCCAGAACTTTGATCTCTGCCATATAAAATCCTCTCAATTTATATAAAGGTAAAAAAGCACTTACTCCCTTATTGTACAATGAAATGCCATCATCTTTCAACCCTTGCGGAGACGTTTGTGGAAAAAGTGGCGGCACTTGAGCAGGATTTTACATCCCCTTCCGGCTTTTTACGTTGGAGCGGATGCAGCAGCTGACGAGGAAAACTGCATGCTGGGCCTGTTCCAGAAACCCAAGTACATCTTCCTGTTCATCGGCGACGGCATGGGCACTGCCCAGATCCAGTCTGCCCGCTTCTACAAGGGCACCGTGAACAACAACGGCGCTGTGACCGAGGCCGACTTCCACATTTTCCCGGATAAAGTAAAACCTCCCCGCTCTGGAACCGCAGCGACTGCGGCCGGGCAGGGAGGTTTTGCGTTGATTATGCTGTTTGCCTTTGCGGCTCCGCGGGTGAAAAAACAAATCGGGAAAGTCCGCAGACTTTCCCGATTTGTAATTTAGAAAATGATTCCGCTGAATATGGCCAGAGCAAAGCGGAGGCCATTCAAAATTTAATTGTTGATCTCCGGGAAGCCCTCCAGCTTGCTGGTGCAGTGGGGGCAGCGCACTGCCTTGATAGAGATCTCGCTCTGGCAGTAGGGGCACACCTTGGTGGTGGGGGCTGCCGGTGCAGCAGGCTCTGCGGGCTTCTTGTGCAGGGCGTTGATGGTCTTGATGACCACAAACAGCACAAAGGCCACGATCAGGAAGTTGATGATGGCGGTGATGAATGCACCAATGCCGATCATCACATCGCCCACATGGATGCCGACGTCCGAGAAATCGGCGTTGAAAAACAGGCCGATGGAGGGGTTGATGATGTCGTTCACCAGTGAGTTGACGATGGCCGTGAACGCACCGCCGATCACAACACCGACTGCCATATCCAGCACGTTGCCGCGCATGGCGAAGGCCTTGAATTCTTCAAAAAACTTTTTGATGCCCTTGATCTCTTTTTCTGCCATAAGAAAATCCACTCCTTTACTCCCTTTATGCCGCAAGGGAACGTATTTGCGTCTATGATAGCGGATTTTTGGCGTGATTGCAAGGAAAAATGACAGCCTCAGTCCTCTTTTGGAAAAAAATAAAACGGGAAAGTCCTGCAGACTTTCCCGTTTTGCAAGGATGAAACAGTTTTTACTTTTCCGGTGCAGTAAAAGCGATGGGGGTAGCACCTGCAGCGGCATCCACACTCAGCAGGGAGATGGGAGCGACCTCGTAGTGCAGGGTCTCAAAGCTCTGGGTCTGGCCGTCCTCGGTGGTGAACTCCAGAATGTAGGTCACGTCGGACTGCTTGTCAGCCTCCACATCGCGGGTGATGACGATGTTCTCGCCGTCAGCCAGACCGTTCTCGCCGGCCAGATTGTCGCCCTTCTCGTCGCTGCCTGCATCGTACAGGTACAGCTCGGTGACGGTAGAACCGGTGGTGTTGTACACAGTGTACTCAGCGGTGGTGGGCTCAGCAGCTTCGCTGGAAGCAGCCTCAGAGCTTGCAGCCTCGGAAGAAGCGGCAGCAGAAGAAGCCACAGAAGAGGAAGCGGCGGTGGAGGATGCAGAAGAACCGCAGGCGGTCATGCCAACAGCCAGTGCTGCAGCGGCAGCAACGATCGCAATGTTCTTGAGTTTCATGTGAAATATACTCCTTTGAATTTACTTCGTATTCAGATCAACCAACAGGGTGTGATGGATGATGAAGACGATTATACGGGAATTTCGACAAAAAATCAAGACGCCTGTGTGCATTTTCAACGACGAAACAGGAACTGTTACCAATTCGACATGAAATTGGAACATTTTAACATGAGTTCACATGAAGCGAAGTTTTGCAGGAAAGGCCGTTTGCCACATCGTAAAAAGACAGTCCCATGCAGACTTTGGCCTGCACAGAGCTGTCTGGTCGGAAGATCAAGGAAGGCGCAGCGCCCAAATGGTTTTACTTGGGCTGGCGGCCGATGTAAGCCAGAATGCCGCCGTCGGCGTACAGGATCTGGCCGTTCACAAAATCGGAGGCGTGGCTTGCAAGGAACACGCAGGGGCCCACCATGTCGTCCGGCTCACCCCAGCGGCCTGCGGGGGTCTTGGCAGTGATGAACTGGTCGAAGGGGTGGCGGCTGCCGTCCGGCTGCACCTCCCGCAGAGGTGCGGTCTGGGCGGTGGCGATGTAGCCGGGGCCCATGCCGTTACACTGGATGTTGTACTCGCCGTACTCGGAGGCGATGTTCTTGGTGAGCATCTTCAGTGCACCCTTGGCGGCAGCGTAGGCGGAGACGGTCTCGCGGCCCAGCTCGCTCATCATGGAGCAGATGTTGATGATCTTGCCCTCGCGTTTTTCCATCATGTCCGGCAGAACGGCCTTGGAGCAGTTGAAGGCACCGCCTACATGCACATCGATGACCCGCATAAAGTCGGCGTGGCTCATCTCGGTCATGGGCACGCGCTTCATCAGACCGGCATTGTTTACCAGAATGTCCACAGGGCCCACCTCGGCCTTGATCTTTGCAACCATGGCGTTCACAGCGTCCTCATCGGAGACATCGGCCACATAGCCGTGTGCGTCGATGCCGGCTGCCTTGTATGCTGCAAGGCCCTTTTCAAGGCTTGCTTCGGAAGAGCAGTTGAAGCAGATGGCGGCACCGCACTTGGCCATGCCTTCGGCGATGGAAAAACCGATGCCGTGGGCACCGCCGGTGATCAGAGCCACCTTGCCCTGCAGGTTGAAAGCGGAAAGATCCATGATGTTCTCCTTCTCAAGTTAAATTTTTAGCAAAAAGCCCCGTACCGGTGGACCCGGTACAGGGCTTGTGTATGGTGCTTTTTAGCGCAGGTCAGTGGTAGCGATGTTGTCCATGTCGTCAAATTCCATGTTCTCGCCGCCCATTGCCCAGATAAACGTATAGTTCGAGGTGCCTACGCCGCTGTGAATGCTCCAAGAAGGGCTGATGACAGCATCCTCGTTGTGCATCACGATGTGGCGGGTCTGGGTAGGCTCGCCGCACATGTGGAACACCACCTGCCCCTCGGGCAGTTCAAAGTAGGTATAAATTTCCATGCGCCGCTCGTGGGTGTGGCTAGGCATCGTGTTCCAGTTGGAACCGGATTCCAGTTCGGTCATACCCATGCTGAGCTGGCAGGTCTTCAGCACATCCGGGTGGATGAACTGATTGATGGTGCGCTTATTGCAGGTCTCGACGCTGCCTAGAGGACGATGATTTGCATCGGCCATCTTGATCAGGCGGGTCTCGTAAGAGCAATGTGCGGGAGCGGATACCATGTAGAACTTGGCGGGATGCTCCGGGTCGGCGGAAGCAAAGGTGACTTCCTTGGTGCCTTTGGTGATGTACAGGCAGTCCTTATAGCCCAGCTCGTACTTTACGCCATCGGCCACCACGATACCGGTGGAATCCTTGCCGATGTTGAACATGCCGATCTCGCGGCGCTCCAGAAAGTAGTGGGTGCCGAAGTTTGCCCACACGTCGATGCCCTTGTCGATGGACACGGTCTCGTGCACCGGCATGCAGCCCAGGGTGACCATACGGTCCACATGGCTGTACACGGCCACGACCTCATCTGCCTTGTACAGGCCGGTGATGAGCATCTCATCGCGCATCTCCTCGGTGGTGTAGCGCTTGAAATCCTTCTGGTTGCAGGAGTAGCGGATATCCATGCGGGATCTCCCTTCTGCTCAGCGCTGGATGCGGCCGGAACCGTCGCCGCCAGCCAGCTTCTCGACCTCGGACACGGTCATCATGTTGTAGTCGCCCTCGATGGAGTGCTTCAGAGCGGAAGCAGCCACAGCGAACTCAACGGCCTCCTGGGTGCTCTTGCCGGTCAGCAGGCTGTAGATCAGGCCGCCGCCGAAGGAGTCACCGCCGCCCACACGGTCGATGATGTGCAGGTCGTACTTCTTGGAGAAGCAGTACTCATTGGAAGCAACATCGTACAGCATAGCGCTCCAGCCGTTGTCGAAGGCGCTGTGGCTCTCACGCAGGGTGATAGCGACCTTCTCAAAGTGGAACTTGTCAGCCAGCTGCTTAGCCACGCTCTTGTAGCCCTCGGCATGCCTTCCAGCATGATGTCTACTGCGTAAGCACCCATGATAGATGCATAGTAACGATCCTTGGCAGTAGGGCTTCCGCCACGCTGCATGTAACCTAAGATCGTAGCACGGGTCTCAATACCGGTAGCTGCCTCGATACGGCGTGCCATGGAAGTGGAATGTCCGATTCCCTCGGCATTGATGATGATGTGATGGGTCTTGCCATGCTTACGGTTGGTAATGATATTATTGATAATATTCTGTTCGTTGTAATCGTACTTCTCGGGAAGCAGGATATCCTCGGCGCCGTTGGCAATACCGCACCACAGAGCAATGTATCCGGCATTTCTGCCCATTACCTCGATGATACTGCATCTCTCGTGAGAGGAAGAGGTATCCTTAACTTTATCAATAGCCTGCATTGCAGTGTTCACTGCGGTATCGAAGCCGATGGTGTACTCAGTACATGCGATATCCAGGTCAATGGTTCCAGGAAGTCCGATGGTGTTGATGCCCAGTCTGGACAGAGCCTGTGCTCCACGATAGGAACCGTCACCACCGATGACAACGATACCGTCGATACCGTGCTTTTTACAGATCTCAGCGCCCTTCTTCTGTCCTTCCGCTTCCTTGAACTCCAGACAACGTGCGGTTCCTAAGATGGTACCACCGCGCTGGATGATATCGGACACATCCTTGGCTTCCATATCTACGATCTCTTCATTCAAAAGACCCTGATAACCTTTTTTAATACCCTTAACCTTCAGTCCTCTTGCAATGGCTGTACGAACAACTGCACGGATAGCAGCGTTCATTCCCGGTGCATCACCGCCGCTGGTCAGTACGCCGATCGTCTTAATCTCTTTTGCCATGACTGTTACCTCCTAAGTAAACGAACGAATAATTTTCTCTTCTCGATTCTTTATTTTAATCTATTTTTGAGCGGTTTTCAATAGGTTTCGTTATAAATTTAACATTTTCTTTTCCAAACTGCGATGTAAGCTTTTCCATTAATGTCTCATCGGCTTTTACCCTGAGATTTGTAGGCAGGATCTTGATGTTTTTAATATCCCTCAGGTAGATCACC
>OGXL01001808.1_pt1 | contig 16975 bp, 16 predicted proteins | sample 1576311 | NCBI WGS metagenome assembly OGXL01 (sample SAMEA3541564, study PRJEB24748) | human gut metagenome | biome: human gut; feature: human-associated habitat; material: faeces | place: China | collected 2012 | reverse complement strand
CGGGAATCATTTACGGTCTGACAACACATGCCGGAGTTCCTTCTTCCCAGATTGAGTGGCATGGACACAACGATTTTTACAAAGCAGTCAACAATTCCACCACTGCATGGCTGTACGGAGCAAGTGGTGTCAACTGTTCTTTGTTTGGAATCGGAGAGCGTACCGGTAATACGCCTCTGGAAGCCATGGTATTTGAGTATGCACAGCTGCGCGGCACTCTCGACGGCATGGATACGACCGTGATCACAGAACTTTCCGAATATTATGAAAAAGAACTGGGATACAAACAGCCGCCGCAGACGCCGTTTGTCGGATGCCAGCGGCCGAGATTGCCTGATGGTTTAGCTGTCTCTGCCATGCCCCAACGCTCGGCGCCCACTTAAAACCACTCTTTCTGAGTATGGACCGTTCTTCCGCAGACGGCTTTTCTTCAAAGAAAAGCTGCAGACGGTTCATCTCCTGGTTTGCCACAGCCTTCCCTCCGGCAAATTCCCATCCCCGAAACCCGACTTCCGCATACTGCTTTAATTCCGCAATCCGTGCTTTGATGCGCCGGATCTCCGCACTGTTATTTGACAGTGCAAAAGACTGGAACGGCTTATTTCCCAAGTGCCACGGCTGTTCCATGGATACCTTGAGTTTTTCGATCTCCACTGTACTCAGCGCAGTGCAGCCATCCAGCGTCTGATATTTCCGGTAATATGCATTTACCTCTTTCATCACCTGCTGTGACTTTTCCAGCCCCTCCAGCTGCTTCTCCAGCTGCTCGACCGCATGGGGATTGTCTGCACTGATCCCACCCATGCCCGTACCCTTGATCTTGTCCAGGATGCCCTGCACCTGCCGCCACTCTTCCATGTTCTGAGCCCTGGCAGCATTCTGCTTTTCCTTTTTCCCGGTTGGGAAATTCGATGGCCCGGCAACCATTACCGATGGCACACGGGCATCGATCTCAAATCCCCGGTTCATGTTATCCGCCAGTTTCCGGGCATAGTTATCTACAAGTGCATCGATCTTTCCATGATAGATGGGATCCACTTTTTCTTTCTGCTGTTTCGCGATCTCCACTGCCTGGTCCACACACCGCCTGTATTCTGCGGTAGCACTTCCCTCTTTATAATCAGAAAAACTGTTCATCTCCTTTGTCCTGCGTGCCGCATCCTCACGGATCGGATAATAGAGCACGCTGTTTTCCTGTTTTTCTACCAATCATGTGCCTCCTTTTTCCAAAAAATAAAACCAGCCACAAGGCCGGTTACGATCAACGCTGCAATTATCTTTTTCTTCATGGCACACCCTCTTTCTCATCATTCAATCATAGACGGGGAAAACAGGATCCCCCTTATCTGCATCTGGAGGGCAAATTCTGTCATCTGCCACTTCATGCCATTGATCTCGGCATGATCCTGATCCAGATAGTGGCAGATTCCTGCCACCCTTTCCCCATCACCATACATCAGGTCCACGCAAGCCCCATCGGGAATGGTAAACAGCAAGATGCCGTTTGGATCCGTAAAACGGATGATCCGTTCATCGGATACTGGCGGAGCCGGTTCCGGCACACACCTCTTTTCTATTTCATAAACACCATTCTGCTCATCTGCTCTTTTTGCGGCAACCGCAAGGCTCGTGATAATAACTCCAAAACAGCCGCCCACCATGGCGCCTACAAATACACTTATCATTCCCATTTCTTCATTCTCCTTTCGTTCACGGGGGTTTGGGGTTCTCCCCAAAGTGCGTTTGGATATCCAAACGCTATGCTTGCAAAACGAGTACCGCCAGTCTCTGTATCACCCGGCAGACCCGCCTTTGATTTATTTCGATTCTTTGATCTGTACCAGTCCATCGAGTGTCGTACAAATGATATGGAGTCTGTCTGCCATACTGATTTCCGTATTCATCGTCCCTGTCACTTCTTTTCCACATACAACGACCATCCGGCATCTCCGCAAAAGGATATGAGACATCCGTCCATATCCCTGCATATCTTCCGCATCTCCTTCTTCGAGGAACGGTGAAAATCCAAACCTTGGACAGATCGGTACATAACCCAGTTCATAGATTTTTCTGCAATATTTCTGCACTTTTACCCGGCTTTCTTCTGCTGAACAGCACACATAAGCCAGAGCCTGTTCCATACGCTCCATCCCCTTTCTGCATCCAGTTGGATGCCACTGCTTTTCTCTATTAAAAAACAAGATGTCCTATTGGACATCCCGGCTACTTTTCATCCTCGTTTTCTTCTGCTTCTAACGCAAACTTCACTCTGTCACTTCCCAATTTATAGTAGGCATCCGTCACTTCAATCCCTACGGCACGATACCCTGTCGTAACCGCTGCAAGGACAGTTGTTCCAGCCCCGGCAAACGGGTCCAGGATCAGACCTCCCGGCTCACAGATCTGGATCACATCTTTCATAAGCTGCAATGGTTTCTCTGTCACATGGATACGGTTCTGCGGATTTCCATATCGGAAAACACCCGGCAGACAGGAGACTGGGCGGTTGATCGGCATCGGTCCGTTACTGCCCCACACGATATATTCAGCCTGCTGGCGGAAGCGCCCTTTCTGCGGACGGGAGTTTCCTTTATCCCACACTGCAGTTCCTCTCCAGATCCAGCCTGCCCACTGCAGGGCATCCGTAATGGATGGATACTGTCTCCAGTCAATAAACAGACAGATCGGCGCCCCTTTCTTGCAGGCTTTTCGGATATCATACAGCCACTCAGCCATCCAGTGTGTCCAGGATCTCTGGTCTTTGTTGTCTCCATCGAAATCCGGGAGTGCATTTGCGGCACTCATGCTGCTGTATTTCTGGTTGGTGGTGCGGTTCCTTTCATTCTGCTTTGTCCCTCCGGACGCATACGGCGGATCGGTAATCACTGCATCAAAGATTCCCGGCTGGAATGCTTTGACCAGTTTCAGCGTATCTCCATGTAAAATCTTCCAGTTCTCCCCTTCGGCATATTCCTCCGGGTATGTTCCCTCTTTCATAAGTTCTTCCAAACTCAGGTCATTTGTCATAGGCATCATCCTTTCTGTTCTCAGCGCTCCGGCTGATTTTTTTTCTTTGTTTGTTTTTTCTGGTAGGACTTTGGCGGTTTCAGTTTCTCAGGAACAGAAAAAGCTCTCCACTTTCCATTTTCATATAAGAACATATCTTTTGTGTGATTATTAAATATATCCCAAGGGAAAATATCCCCTTTGATATAGATATTTCCTCTTACTTCTCCATACACATGGCTTTCTCCACCGATAACAGGTGCATTTACTCCTACCGTATCAATAAATGCTTTTCCACTGATTATCGCATTTTCCTTTATCTCACCGCCACAGATATAACAGTCTCTCTTTGCAACTGCTCTGTCATAAAAAGTAGCATCTCCGGTAACAACCGCATAACCTCTGACCAGACTGCCATCATAAAGTGCAGCTTCTTCCTTTACCTCACCGTTTTCGCAACAGATTGCATCATCATAAATCCAGCAAGTTCCTTCCTGTGACAGGTTGTTTTCATTCTCTACAAAACCGCCCAGTGTTCCTTCTGGTACTTTCTCGTTCACATCGATCAATGCCTGTATTCGATAGAGCCATGGATATTTTGGATGTTCAATTTCTGTAATTTTATACTTACTCATGCTGTCTCCTTTATCGTTCCGGTGGATTTTTCTTTTTGGTCTTCTTTCTAGGATAATATAATGGTGGCTGTAATTTTTCGATTGCTGGTGAAATACTCCATTGTCCATGTTCAAAAATATGTGTGTCCTGCGTATTCGCTTCAATTTTTTCCCATGAAAAAATATTACCATTAACATGGACATTCCCTTGTACCATCCCATAAACACGACTATCCCCGCTAATCAAAGGCTTTTGCAAACACAAAGAACCAATAATGGCTTTTCCAGCAATTACAGCATCATCTTTTATTTCACCACTGCTTATATAACAACTGTCTTTTGCGACTGCATGATTATAAATTCTTGCTTTTCCGGCAACTACTGCAGTTCCTCTAACCATACTGTCATCATAAATTTCAGCCTCTTCTCGTACCAAACCGCCTTCACAACAGATCGCATCATCATAAATCCAACACCCTCCTCCCTGTGACAGATTCGTTATACTATCTACAAAACCACCTATTGTTCCCTTTGGTACTTTCTCGTTCACATCGATCAATGCCTGTATTCGATGGAGCCATGGATACTGCGGATGTTCAATCGCTGTAATCTTATACTTATTCATATTATCTCCTTTCACCGTTCCGGCTGATGTTTCTTCTTTGTCCTTTTATTTTCTTTTGGTGGCAGACTCAACTCGGTTTCTACATATTCACTGATAATCAAAAGTGCTTTGTAATAATCCCCACTTTCCAATACTCTTTTACACATTTCTTTTGCTTCTGCTGTCTGTTTATTCTTTTTCAAAAGAGTTGAGGCATCGCCCATAATGGAAAAAATATTCCCATCATGTCCAAGGAGTTGTAACTTGGGACGTTGTTTCTCAGGCTTTATCGGGATCTGCTCTGTTTTCTTTTCATAGATTTTCGGCTGCTCCATATCTGGATGCCAGAAATGCACATTCAGCATTCCACCATCTACCTTGATATCCCTCTGCTCAAATCCTTCACCCCACCCGTCACTGTACTGCCCTGTAATGTATTCGGTGAATTCCTGTAGTTCTTCCTGACTTAAAAATTCATTTAATTCCAGTTTGGTACAGCCGTACAGGATTCCATCTTTGTTTTCTACCGTAACAACTGCACTTTGTATTTTTCCATGAATGGACTCACTTCCATCAAAATACTGCATGAGATCATCTTCCCCATAGCGTTCCAGTTCTTCTCGGATAGCATCTTCATAATCGGCAAGTTCTGTTCCATCTAATGGCATTCCATATGCATCATTTTCTGTCCACTCTTCTTCCCATTCCGATTCTTCCGAAATAAGATTTCCAGTCAGTTCTGTCAATAGATTGATGTGTATTGTTTCTTTTTCTTCCATTTTCTATCACCTGCTTTCCAATGGTCTGTCTCTGCACAGATTCGTCTGCTTTCTTTCTTTTGCAAGATCTGCATAGTCTGCCCCTTCTCTTTCCGGCAGGTTGCAGATGATCTTGTATCTTCCTTCATAATGCTTTTTCATCTGTTCTTTTGCCCATCTTCCGGCAAAATCATTATCCGTACAGATTTCAATTTCCTTGATTTCCGGATGGTTCTTAAGGAACGCTTCCAGTGCGTCCGGCGGCTTTTTAAAACATTCACTCTGTATCTGTGCGTTTTCTTTCGGAGCAGCAATTCCCCCAAGGGAAAGCCGGTATTTATCCTGCTTTCCCTCTTCCAGTGTCATATGTGCCAGTGCATCAATACAAGCTTCGTAAACAGCAACCCGATTCGTCTCTTTTCTTGGAGGAATACAAAAACTGTACTTCTTTTCACTTCCGGCCTGTTCCATCTTGAATCCTTTCCCGTTTTTTTCATAGATTCCTCGCAGGAAGGCATATCTCGCTTTTCCCGATTCATCTTTCCCGACAAAAACAGCGTTATGGTACGGAACACTTTCATAAAGGATTTCCTGTGAGATACAATACGTGATCACCGCATCGCTAACCCCACGGTGGTTCAGATAGGCCCGGATTCTCCGGCAGTTTAAGAATCTCTCCGGCAGCTTAAATGGTGGTTTTTCTTTTTCAACTGACTGTGTCGGAAGAAAAGACGGACTCTCTTCGCACAACAGCTTTACGGCATCTGTAAATTTCATCCCATCCACTTCTATGAGGAAACGCAGTGCAGACACGCCGCCGATATCTCTGGACTTCCAATGCCATTTGCTGGACAGTTCATTGATTTTAAAACTGTCGTGGTCCGTCAACTGCCATTCATTTCTGGTTCTTGTCTTTTGCAGTCTCTGTGCCTGATGCGTTCGTAGATACTCATATGCAGTCATGTTCTTTGCTGCCTGAATCTCCTCTTCCGTTACCCAAGGCATTACAGAATGGTATCCTGAAGAGCCAGTACCTTATCGGTTCGCTCCCAAGGAAACTCCTTTCTTCCAAAGTGTCCAAAAACTGCCGTCTGCCGGAAAATCGGACGGTTCAGTCTGAGAGATTCCAAGATCTGGACAGGTGTCACTCCAAACACCAGTGGGATTGCTCTCGCCAGACAATCATCTGCACACACTTTTCCTGTACCAAAGGTATCCACTGCGATCATCACCGGCTCTGCCACTCCGATTGCGTAAGCCAGAGACACCTGACATCTGCTTGCAAGTCCGGCAGCTACCATATTTTTGGCAATATATCTTGCCATATATGCTGCAGAACGGTCTACTTTTGAACAGTCCTTCCCCGAAAATGCACCGCCGCCATGCGGAACCATACTGCCATAGGTATCCACCATCAGCTTTCTTCCGGTCAGTCCGGTATCTGCATCAAGGCCTCCGCACACAAATCTCCCTGACGGATTGACCAGGATCTTCGTATCCTCATCCGGAGGCAGTAATCGGAGTGCCGGACGAAGCACCTTCTCCCTGATCTCGGTCTCTAACTTCTTCAGGCTCTTTTCTGCACTATGCTGGCAGGAAACAACCACGCTTTCCAGTCTCACTGGTTTTTCATCTTCATATTCTACGGTTACCTGTGCTTTCCCATCCGAAAAGATATCTTTGATATATCCGCTTCTTCTGCAAGCCGAAAGTTCACGGGTGATCCGGTGTGCCAAAACGATAGGCATTGGCATAAGCTGTGCGGTTTCGTCACACGCATAACCGACCATAACGCCCTGATCTCCAGCTCCCCGGCTTCTGTCTCTTCCCTTTTTTCCATTGTTGTCCCGGAATTCTTTTGATACACTCACTGCTTTTGCGATGTCCGGACTCTGCTGGTGTACAAACGTATCCATTTCTATTCCATCCGTACAATATCCGCATTCTCCCAGAACCTTTCGGATCACATCAAACACTGGCGGCTCATATCCGCTGCTGATTTCTCCAGCCACAAACACATTTCCTCTTGTGGCAAGCACTTCACATGCAACCCTTGAAGACGGATCATGTTTCAGGCATTCATCTAAGATTGCGTCTGCGATCTGGTCACATACTTTATCCGGGTGTCCTTCTGTTACTGATTCTGCTGTATAATAACGTTTCATTTTTCTTCTCCTTATATCTACAAGTCCTGCCACTGGCAAATCCTTACTTACGAATGCATGGTAAGATAAACAGGGCAGGAGCTGCCTGATACACATCTCCTGCCCTGCCGGATTGATTTATCCAGTTATTCTTCTTTTATTTTTCTTCTGTTTCTTCTTTGTTTTCCGTCATTTTTGACTTCTTTCTGCGGTACACAGTCACTCCTGTAACTGTTCCGGCAGATGCCAGTGCAAGCAGGACAAATGCCCATACTTTCTGGTCATCCCCTGTTTTTGGTGCATTGGTCTTTTCGGTTGTTTTCTCCGGTGTTCTGGCATCTTTCATTTCTACTTTCTGCACTTCCATCGTATCTTTCAATGTAAATGTAACATCTTCGGCAATCTCATACCCCTCCGGTGCTGTGATCTCACGCAAGGTAAGTTCCTCATTGACCGGAAGCTTCGCAACAGAATGCGGCTTTCCGTCCGTGATCCACTCTTCCAGAACAGTTCCGTCTTTTCGGATGATCTGAAGTTTTGCCCCTTCCAGTTCTTTCCCTGTGGTAATGTCTGTTTTGGAAATTTCCACTTTGGAATATTCGTCTTTCATTTCAACCTTTGTCACACTTCCATCTTCTTTGACTTCAAAGGTCACATCGCTGGCAGACACATAGCCGTCTTCATAAGGAGCCAGTTCTTCATGCAAAGTATAAGTTCCTTCCGGCAGACCATAAATCACATGATTTTCTTTGGTACTGGTCCATTCTTCCACGACATTTCCGTCTTTGTCGATCACCTGAAGTTTTGCTCCCTCCATCTCTTTTCCGGTAGTCGCATCTGTCTTGGTGATCCGTGTCTCGGTCGGCTGGTTCTCAACTTCTTTACTCAGTACAATCTTTTCAAGATTCTGGTTTTCGTAGGATGCATCTACTTTCCATACTTCCTCGTTCGGAAGATATCCGTCTTTTCTGACTTCCTCTTTGACATAATATTTTCCATGTGGAAGGTCACTGTCAAAAGTCAGATTCCCATTCTTATCGGTTGCTTTCTTTTCCAGCAGAGTATCCTTCTCTACAAGAACTTCTCCCTGATTGGAAACAATATCTTCCCCGGCATACAGTCCGAAGATGACTCCTTCCAGTTTTTCTCCTGTAACAGAATCCTTCTTTTCTACCGATACGGACACCTTCTGTCTCTCGTTTTTGTAAGTAACTCCTTCATAAACAACTGCCTGTGTATCATCCTCGGCTGTCAGGGTAAATTCTTTCTGCTCGGTATTCAGAACAAAATTCTCTCCTGCCACAACTTCTTTCAGATAATAAGTTCCCAGTGGCAGGTTGTTGAGTACTGCCATTCCCTTTTCGCCTGTAGTCAGTTTGGCTACCAAATCATCTTTTTCGTAGCGGACAAGCGGATTCCCTTCTTCGTCCTTTGCTCCGTCCGGTGAATAGATGGTATCTTTGGCATATACTTCGAACTGGGCACCTTCTACTCCGGTTTCTTCATATTTAAAGCCTTTATAAATACCTGTTTCTTCTTTACCAGATACAGCATTTCTTACTTTAGAGACCAGTGCTTTTACTTTTGCCAGAACAGAATCTCCTGTTACTTCGGTAAGCTGTTCTCCCTTTTTCGTCAGGAGCAGGCTTCCTACCTGTTCATCGTTTTTCTGTTCTACCTCTACAATCGCTGCTCCTGTATCTGGATCAATCTGATGTGCAGTGTTTGAGGATACTGTAATTACAATACCGCTCTGTGGATTTTCTTTATATGTTCCTTTTGTAGTCTGCTCTAATGGTGAAATAATCGTTGTTCCATCATACAGGGACTCTTCGCTTCCCTGTCTTACAAATCCTTCCGGTGCTTTCACTTCTTCGATTCGATAGGTAGAGCACTTCAGTTCCTGCGGTGTGATCAGATATCCTTCCTCGTTTGTTTCGAATACACTGATCTTTTCTTTCTTCGGATACTGAACAACCTGTTCCACATATTTCTTATTTGTCACATCGTAAATCTTATAAGAAGCACCAGCCTTTAAAACCGTATTTCCAGTCTGTGCATCCTTCTTTACAATTTTCAACAAGAATTCAAACGGACGGTCATCAAATACTCTCCACTGCATTGGTTCTCTGCTGTCATTTTCCACATTTACAACAAATGGATCGATGGTTTTCAGATTCTCCGGGGTAGTGCTTTCCACTACAACATAACTTCCATACGGCAGTTCCGGGCTGACTGCATATCCTTTGGTATCAGTGATCAGTTCCGGTACTGGTACGGCGGTTCCGTTCTCATAAGTAACTGCAACCTGCTCTTTGCTGAAGTCATAATTCTTGAAATCACTTGCTGTATAGCTTTCTCCATTGGACGGTTTCAGTTTCCCATTTTTCACCTGTGTCAGGTCGCTGATCAGATATACCTTAAATCCTGCTCCTGCAACCAGGTCTGTTTCTGTCTGCTCTCCATCTTCACTGACTTTGATCAACTGGAATGCCTGTTTCTTTACCTGCTCTTTTACCGTAAGGTCTCTTGTCACTTCTGCAACATCCTGACCTTCATAAGTTACGGATACTGCATATTTTGTAGTATCCAGTGTATATCCTTCCGGTGGAGTGATTTCTTTTACATACATTTCTCCAAGGTATAATTCTGAAAACTCCAGTGTTCCATCATCTCCGATGACTCCCTGCGCGATCAGGCTGTCCTGTTTATACAGAACTCCTGTTGTTCCATCCGGATGCACGATGTCCTCTTTGGCATACAGACCATACACCGCACCACGAAGAACACTGTCCCCCTGTGCCTTAAATGCAAGTGTTTCTTTATCGATCTTTGCGATTTTTACCCTTCCGGTGACTCTCTCATCGGTTGCTGTTACAGTCAATGTCTTTCCGGCTGCAACATCTACTTTATATACTTCTGTATTCAGTTTGTACCCTGTCGGAGCAGTAACCTCTTTTACATACACAGTTTTCAGTGCGGAATCAAAATAATCACTGACTGCTTTTCCGTCTGTTCCGGTTGCAGTCATCGTCATCAGCAGATTTTCGCACTTCTTATCGGTGTAAATACCGTATACTGCTCCAGATAGTGGGTTCTGTGTATTGATATCTTTCTTCGTCAACTCAATACGTGTCATGTTCAGCCACTGTACGCTGAAGCTTACCGGAGCTGCTGTTTCGCTTTCGAATACACCGATATCCTGTTTGGAATCTCCGGTCGTCAGCACCAGCGTTCTCCATGTCTTTCCGACAGAACCGTATAAGTTGCCGGAAGCATAACTGCCTGTCAGCAACAGATCTGCCGACAGATAAAAGGTATCGCCGCCATAAATCTGGATCTTTCCATTTGTCACACTTGTTCCTTTGGTCAGGTTATGTGCGGTGACATGTTCCGGTACACTCAGTGTCACATAATTTCTGTGATCTCCAGACAGTGTGATATTCGGTGTTTTCTGGAGATTTCCATCCCGTACTGCATTCAGTTTCGTACTGGAAAGGCTCAGTTCCCCTTTTGGCGGTTCTTCCTGTCCGAACAGATAATTGATATATGCGATCACCCCTGCATTTACAAGGTCATTGTAATTACAGCCTGTAAATCCGGCTTCTCCTGCGTAAGCGTAGCTGGCTGCAATATGCGTATACACATACTTTTCATCCTCCGATTTCCCGGACAGATAACTTCCTGTCAGATCTCCTGCCCCACCATAGCCATAGTAAAGGACTTTCTGCAGATTCTTGTTACTGTCCAATACCTGTGCCACATAACTTCCACTCGGTGGGGATGCTTTCTGGGACTGGAGACAGTATGCAATCTTTCCGTTTACGGTAAACAGACACGTAAGATAATTTCCAAGATAACTTGGATAATAGATCGTTCTTCCTTTTGTCAGTGTGACTGTTGAACCACTGCTTGTAGCTCTTTCAGCTGCAGACAGTACCATGACATTTCCTTCTTCAATATCTTCTTTGAGTTCTTCGCTTGCCTGTGCAGATGCCTCTTCCCCGGATGCCTCGATCTCTACATCGGTATAGTTCTGCACAGGCAAGTCCGAATCATCTTCAGATTTTGTATCTGATTTTTGCTTTTCCCCACCATTGTCCTGTGCATGTGCCTGACCTTCCGTATCCGTCAGGATCACCTTTCGGCTGATGATGTAGCTGTCACTCTGATCCTTTGGTACAACCATGTAAGAGGCAATGTAAGTTCCGGCTTTGTCCGGATGGTATTCCCCACCCTTTTCATCTTGGATGCTGACAAGCGTAACATCCTCTTTTTCTGCATCATAATGGATTCCTTCCATACTGGTTTCCACTGCAAATGTTTCATCCGAAATCTCTTTCGTGATATCGTCTGCCGTAACTGCCTTCTCTTTCTGACTCGTAGCCGCCTGTTCGGATGCCTGTACCTCCTGCCCCACATCCGTCTGCTCGGCAGCAAACGCATTGGCACTGCTTAAGGTACTGACGCCCATCAGGACAGCCAGTCCAAAGGCTGCGATTCTGGTTTTTAAATTCTTCACCTTCATGTGTGTTCCCTTCCTATAATAAATATATTGTTCAGTAAAGTACCGCAGAAGGCTCTCCCTCTGCGGTAACATTTATCTTGTATATTGCTTTTCTGCTTTTTTCATTTCCTGTCTGGTGCGTTTTACTGCATCCATCACTGCCTTTGTCGGCAAATCGTTTTCCAGACATCCTTCCAGAATTCCATCCAGATAAAATTTCGATGGTCTTGCCGGAACATCCTTATGAGGGGAGTTCATCGTGTATACGAATACTTCCCTTAAAGCTCCAGCCTGATCCTTTACCTGAATGGTTTCTTTCCCATAAAAATTCGGAAATCCTTCATAAAAATCCAGATTCTTTTCACAAGCTTCTGTGATCTTCCATAAGACTCCATCCACATAGCTTCCTTTTTCCGGAAGCACAGTTGCAACGCCATTTCCCGGAGCTCTGCCACGAAATGCCAGCCGGTAATCTTCCAGCCGGACATTGCCAACCACTTCCGCATCCGGACAGCGGAATCTCATCTGCCCCAGGTTCATGTTACTGCCATATGCAAAATAATATCTCTCTGCTATTTTTCTCACCTCGATCTGACGTCTTCCGTCCTTTGTTTTTTCTTCAGACACTCATACGTGCTTTTGTCATATCTCCATGCCAGATCACCTTCCAGATTTGCCAGCAGATGTTTCCGCACATTTTTATATTCTTCTCCGATTAATCCGAGCCGCAACAAAAACGTTCGGAATGTAAACGCCGGGTTTTCTGAGATCGGTGTCTTTTTCATCTGAGTGGATCTCTGATTGATCGCCTGTGCGGAAATCGCAAGTGCCAGTGTAATGTTTGCCCTCACTTTTCCTGCATGAAGGGTACTTTCAAAACAGCGCCACTCCAATGTCCCTTTGGAAAATACAGCATGGAGGTTTAACGCATAATACCGGGTACTGTCATAATGATTATGACTTCCATCCCTGCCTCCATACCAGACATTTCTTACCCGGTCCATCGTAATGGATTTGTTTGGCATTTTTCGGATTTTTTCCAATACCTCCGGACGCACCTTCTGACAATAGCTGTACTCTCTTCTTTCCTGCACTTTCAGTGCTTTAAACAGGATATCTTCCTTTGCGTACATAATGGTCAGCGCATTTTTCAGACTCTGCGGTGTATGGTTCGCCGCATCTACATGAACATGCTGACCACAGGACTCATTGACAAAACCTCCATGCCTCCGCAGACAGCGTACAACTTCCTGTAGTTTTCCCATCTCATCATAGGATAATTTCGGTGATACCATCTCTGTTGAATATTCTCTATCTGCTGATACGATTCGACCACCTGATTTTCTTTGTGTATCAATGCTTCCGTCAGACATGAACTTCCACTTTTTTCCTTCCCGGTCTCTCGCTGACCATATTCCGTAATACGCACCTTCATAAACGGCTTCTGTCCCGAACAGTTCTGCTACAACTTCTGCAGCCCGTTGTCTGGTGATCCCTGTCATCTCGATTTCCGTACCAAAGTACTGATCCTGAATTCCAATCATCACCGACACTATCCTTTCTCAGACAGTTCCAGTTCTTTTCGCTCCGCATCTGCCTTTCGCAGTAGTGCTCCGATTGCTTCGATCACTGTAACAGTTACGCCGTTCCCAGCCTGTTTATATAGCTGTGCATCCGATGTGCAGTCTATGATCTTATCGATCTGCCAGTCATAATATCCCTGCAGACGCAGACACTCTCTTGGAACCAGCCTGCGTATTCTTCCGTGATACAAGATGCCATGACGATCTGTTGCAGTAATTGTGAACATGGGTTCTTCCGGTTCCTTCATGCGTCTACCGTTCTGCCGGACCTTCTCTTTTGCTGGGGTTAAGACTGCTCTTGCTCCATCCTCTGCTAATACACCGGAACATTCTCCTTTATATTTGTGAACACCGCATTGTCTGGTATTCAGACTTCTGCATTCTTCCGTTACTATCGGCGGCGGTGAAAGATCGACAAAGTGCAACGTTCCCTGTTGGACACCTGTTGTCAGGGTATGTGCGATCTGGTGTCCGACTCTCCCTCTCCTGCTGTTGAGATTCGCATAGCCCAGATCGATGCTGTCCCCTTCTCTTGCAAGTTTGTAGCCGAGCTTTGTATTCTCTTTGATCGGGACACCTACATCATATAATCCTGTCTTGCCGCCCATTCCACCTGCCTGTGAGGTCAGGGTACAGCTTAGTCCTTTGGGACTGTAGACTCTTTTTCCCTGACTTCCTGCCCGGATCTGAACAAGAGCTGCTCCATTTGTTTCTGGTTCAGGTAATATTTTTCCGGCACATCTGAAATCAAGATATCCGACAATATACACCCGTTTCCTTGCTTGGGGGACTCCGAAATCCTTGCTGTTAAGCACTTTCCATTCGACATGGTACCCCAGTTGCGAAAGCGTACTGAGGATGGTGCAAAATGTCCGCCCCTTGTCATGCGAAAGCAGACCGGGAACATTTTCAAGGATAAAATAATTGGGTCTTTTAGCTTTAAGAAGCCGGGCAATCTCGAAAAAGAGGGTTCCTCTTGCATCTGCAAATCCTTCCCGCTTTCCGGCGATAGAGAATGCCTGGCAAGGAAATCCTGCACAGAGCAGATCAAAATCCGGCATTCGTTCTGGTTCAATTGTTCGTGCATCACTACAATACCACTCCCCTTCTGTGTCAAACAGCAATCGGTAGTTCTTATCCGCATAAGTATCCACCTCGCAGTGTCCGACACAGGTAAATCCCCCTGCACGTCTTAAGCCTTCACGGAATCCCCCGATTCCGCTAAAGAGATCAAAAAATTGAATGGTTGCGGTTATCAACCTCCTTTGCTGATAAAAACAGGCGGCATGATTTTTCTCATACCGCCTGTTGGTTTCTCTGTATCTGTTTGTTACCATTCTGTTGGTTCTTCTGCTTGGGTTTCTTCGTCTGGTTTGCTTTCCTCGCCCAGTTCGTTTTCTTCTTCTGGTTCAGTTTCTTCTTCCGGTTCGCATTCTTCTTCCGGTTGGTTTCCTTCGCCCGGCTCGCTCTCTTCTTCCAAGTCATTTTCCTCTTCCGGTTGAGTCTCTTCTATTTCAGATTCTCCGGTTGCAGGTTCCGCTTCTTCGGTGCTGTCTTTGTTTTGCCATTCGGCTTCTGCCTTTTCCAGTGCCTCTTCGATGATCTGAATCAAGAAGTCTTTCTGTTTCATGCCTTTTTTTGCGATGACTGTTTTTAATCTCTGGAATAATTCCTCTGATACCTGTACTGCGATTGTTCTTGCTGTTCCCATGCTCATCTCTCCTTTTCCTGCAAGTCTTTCAAAATGTTCTTCGATGACCTGCTGTATAAATTTCTGTGTGCTGCTTTCTGTCAGTTCAATCTCTTCTCTTACTTTTTCGTGTAAGTCCTTCGGGATCTTTCCGCATATGTTCTTCATCTCTGTCATAGCGTTTCTCCTTTCCGTTTCGCTACACACAACATACTCCAAAGATGCATGGAAAGCTATTCACAATACCTACCAAAGATATCGATGCTGTTTTGCTCCTGCCCCTAGCAGATCCAACAATGTATGTATCGCACAATCATAGGCCTCACCCCCTTTACATATTTTCCATCTGAGACAGGAAATCCATCATCTGGTCCGGGATATCCCCAGCCGGTGGATCTGTCCCAATTTGTTCCGCACCGCCACAAATGTTTAATTCCCGAACACTTTCTTTTATCGTCTTTTGAATGACTTCTTCCAGCCATTTTCGATTCTCCTTTTCCAGAATTGCCTGAACCAGATACTGGCTTTTCTGCCCTTCTGGAACACTTTGAAATTTCTCCCATGCCCTCTGGTGTTCTGGATTTTTCAGGTTCGGACGGAACGAATACACAGGGCGTGTCATCTCGCCCACATCTGCTCTACAATCCGTTCATACCCTGTTGCGTTGGCATGGACGTCCTCTATAAAAACAGGGCGGCAAATCGCGTCCTGTGCGGTCACGTGGCGTTTTAAAATTGCAGAGCCTCCACCCATAAATACGGTTGGTACTGCCCGGAGATCAAGCCCGGATTCTGTCACCGCAGACAGTATTCTTTCTATATATTTCCGTCCGTTTTCCTGTATAATCCGTCTAGCCTCTTCTGCCATACTGCAAGATTCCCCTCGAAGCACACGCTCAATCTGAGTTTCTGTCACAGACAGTCCGGTATTTCTACGCACCTGTTCTGCTGTCTCATCAATGCATCGGATCACTCCAAGCTCCAGACTCCTGCACGTTGCTGCATTGGGAACAGCATTGTCCAGCCTCATAAGGTCAACCGTCCAGCCACCAACATCCACCAGAAGAACAGATGGTTCATCCTTCAGGTACTCTGGATGCAGAGCCAGGGCAGAATACCCCTGTGGGAACAGTTTCACATCTTTGATCTGTATCTCATACCATTCACTTTCATATAAAAAGCGCACTGGCTGTTCTTTCCGCAACAGATACTCCCGAAATCCCTGTTTCTCCCTTCCAAAGCTGGACAAAGGCAGTCCAACAGCCAGAATGACTTCCATCTTTCGTTCCGCTTTCCGGTTCTTGATTTCTTCTGCAATCGCAGCCAACGTCAGCAGATAATAATTATCATTGGACGTTTTATTTTTTACCAGCGTCTGTCTCCCTGTACCGCAGACATAATACTTTCCCCGATACTGCAGAACATTCTGCATCGTATACGGCTCATAATCATACTTGATAATGCCACTGGGAAAAGACACATGTTTTGTCTTGATCGCATAATACCCATGATCAATCCCTACTATCATCACACTCACAACCTTCTTTCATTTTTTCTTGTCTGGCATAATGCCAAAAATCATTTTTTGCTGCAACGGATTGTTGCAAAAGTGCCTGTTTTGAACACTTTTCTAAGTTTCCACACCCCAAAACCTGCGGAAACTCTGGGGTTCTGATATCGCTGCTGCTTGAGGAACACTCCCTGTTCTTCTCAGCCGGTTAAAAAATATCCCTCTCCCGGCGGCTGTCCAGCCTTTCCGGGAGAGGGATATATCGCAATGTTCCTTTTTGAACAATGGCCTGTCTTTTTATTTTTATGAGATGTTCTTCCTGCTTTTGTAACATGGCAGAATACTCATCTTCCGTCAAAAATTTCCGGATATAAGCTCCTTTTTTTCCCAGCGAGTTATCTGTTTTTAACATCTCTATTTCTACCATGTAATGGGTATCCGGATGATATCGGGTTTCACATAAAATGCTTTCGCCTTTGATATAATCCGATTTCACCGCCTCCCTTGCCGCCGCTAAAAGTTCATGGATACTTACCTCCACCTGCATCACCTCCTTCAAA
>OGXL01001803.1_pt1 | contig 17003 bp, 13 predicted proteins | sample 1576311 | NCBI WGS metagenome assembly OGXL01 (sample SAMEA3541564, study PRJEB24748) | human gut metagenome | biome: human gut; feature: human-associated habitat; material: faeces | place: China | collected 2012 | reverse complement strand
CATTTAATTCAGACAGACGATATTATGAGCGTGTGCAGGAAACAGGTACATACCTGGATACGGTAGTAGCATCCACAGATCAGCCGGAACCGAGAACAGTACAGGATTTCTTGGATCATATTGAAAATCAGGAATTGTATCATGTGCTGATTACAGTGGACAGGTTTACCCTGCAGATCGTTCTGATGAAGATCCAGGGGTATAGCACCCATGAGATTGCCAGGTATCTGAAAACTACTGAAAAGGCGGTTTACAGGCGTATGGACAGGCTGAAAGAAAAAATTAAAAAAATATTTTAATGTGAGGGGAAATTTATAGCTTCCCATTGGCGACAGGGTGAGAGGACGAAATCCTCCCCCTGTTTTCCTTTGTGTGGCGTAAACAGGATTGTTCCTTGACAACCGAATAGTCATTCGCCAAATACTTCCTCTTTGTGATTGTGATGAGCATAAGCGTGCGGAGCAGTACGCCAAGACCTGCCGACAAGCAAATAGCTATGAAAGGTGGTGAGCGAGCCTATACTGACTCCAAATATCGGGTAGCCCCCGGTTTTGCCATAACCCGCAAAGAGAATAATGGTACTCCCGTCCAGTCACAGTCCGAGCGGTAACCAATCCGCCCCAGGCAATGAGGGCGGCTCTGGCAGACCGTCAGTTGGGGTGAAACTCCCGTGGAGTCAGTTCGCTGCTGACCGTTTGGCGACTTCCTGCGCTTTTGCGCATTTGCATTTCGGGGTGTCGAGGACAAATAGAAATGCCATGACCATAAAGCCAGACACAAGGTTATCAGTGAGAACAGAGCTTTTATATGCTCCCGACCTCAAAACGCCTTTTGCCTGGCTTATTACATAGACAGAAACCGTATGTCAAATATAGATTGGAGGGCATTCAAATGAAAAGAACTGTCAGGCGTGGAGATATTTATTATGTGGATTTAGATCCCGTTATTGGGTCAGAGCAGGGTGGAAAAAGACCTGTACTTGTTATTTCTAATGATACTGGGAACAGATATAGTCCCACCGTTATCATTGCAGCGATTACCAGTCGAGTATATACAAAATCAAAATTACCAACTCATGTGGCAATTAAGAATTTGGAAGGACTGGATAAGAACTCAGTTGTTTTACTTGAACAAATACGTACAATAGACAAACAGCGTTTACAGAAATTTATTGGAACAGTCAGTGGCAAAATTCTTTTAAACACTGACAAAGCATTAGCAATCAGTGTAGGGCTTTTAAAATAATTATAAAATAGATATCCTTTAATAATTTTTGATTTTAATAAGAAAGGACTATGTTTATGAACGAACAGCCACAAGTTGAAATAAAAGATAAGTTTTGCCTTACAATAGAAGAAGCCGTTGCCTATTTCAATATTGGAGAAAAGAAATTGAGGAAGATTGTATCAGACAATATGGATACCGGAGTAATTATTCAGAATGGAGTTAAGATTCTGATCAAAAGAAAGTTATTTGAAGATTATCTTAAAGATATAACAGCTATTTGATGACTTCCTGATTCATACTTTGCAATGAATTGCACAATAGAAAAAGAGTCTTGCCTATGATATACTAACAGTATCGTGGCGAGGCTCTTTTATTATGAAAGGAGCATTTAAATGAGCGAAAAAAGAAGAGATCGAAAAAATCGTATTCTTCGAAGTGGAGAGAGCCAACGCCGAGATGGGCGATATGTGTTCAAATACATGGATAAAACTGGAAAGCCACAATTTATATATAGCTGGAAACTTGAAAAGACAGATAAAATACCTGATGGAAAACGGAATGATCTTTCGTTGAGAGAAAAAGAAAAGCTGATCATGAAAGACATTGCAGATGATATTGTTCCTCGTGGTGGAGAGATGACAGTACAGCAGCTGGTTGAAAAATATCTTTCCCAAAAAACAGGTGTCCGGGATAATACAGAAGCTAACTATAAATTTGTTCTGAATATTATCAAAAAAGAAGAGTTTGGTAAAAGAAGAATTGATAAAGTTAGATTATCGGATGCCAAGTGTTGGCTTATAAAATTACAGAAAGATGGTCGAGGGTACAGTACGATCCATTCCGTGCGAGGTGTGGTCAGGCCCGCTTTTCAAATGGCTGTAGATGATGACTTGCTGCGGAAGAATCCATTTGAGTTTCAGTTAGCAACTGTTGTTGTGAATGACAGTGTAACAAGGGAAGCAATCACAAGAAAGCAGGAGAGAGCTTTTCTTGATTTTGTGGCAAAGGATAATCACTTTAAAAAGTATTATGAGGGAATTTACATTCTGTTTAAAACAGGGCTTCGAATTTCTGAGTTTGTTGGATTGACAATTTCAGATATTGATATGCAGGAAAGAACGATCAATATAGACCACCAATTACAAAGAAAGCGTAATATGGAATATATCATTGAAGAAACCAAGACATCCTGCGGAACAAGAAAAATACCGATGTCTGAAGATGTATATGAATGTTTCAGCCGGATCATAGCAAATAGAAAGAAAGTAAAAAGCGAGCCAATGATAGACGGGAAATGTGGTTTTCTGTATCTGGACAAGAATAATATGCCAATGGTAGCGTTACATTGGGAAAAATATTTCCAGCATATCTGTCAAAAGTATAATCGGATTTACAAAATTCAAATGCCGAAGATAACACCGCATGTATGTCGTCACACCTATTGTTCCAATATGGCAAAAAGTGGTATGAACCCGAAAACTTTGCAGTATCTCATGGGACATGCTGACATAGGAGTAACCTTAAATACTTATACGCATATGGGATATGAGGATGCGAAAGAAGAGGTAAGAAAAATATGCAATCTCTGAAGTATGAAAATGTACTACTGGAATTTACTACTTGCTGAGATCAATTTACTACTTTTTTACTACTTTTGAGGTCAAAGATATGCAAAGATATGCTAAAATATGCCAGAGAAATAAAAAATCAAAAAAGCTGAGAATCCTTTAAAAATCAAGGAAATACGCAAAAAATGAGGAGTTTTTGGATATGATAAAAATACTTTTCGTGTGCCACGGCAACATCTGCCGTTCCCCCATGGCGGAGTTCGTCTTCCGCGACATGGTACAAAAGCAGGGGCTGGGCGACCGGTTCCACGTCGCTTCAGCGGCCACCAGCCGGGAGGAGATCGACAACCCGGTCCATCCGGGGACGACCCGGAAGCTGCGGGAGTTTGGCATCAGCACAAAAGGAAAGTACGCCGTGCAGATGACAAAGAAAGACTATGAGAACTACGATTATCTGATCGGTATGGAGAGCTGGAATATCCGGAATATGAACAGGATCATCGGTTCGGACCCGGATCACAAGGTGCACCGGCTTCTGGATTTCTCGGACCGGCCAAGAGATATCGCGGATCCCTGGTATACCGGAAATTTTGATTTGACTTACAATGATATAAAGGAGGGCTGCGAGGCGCTCCTGTGGCATATCCTGGAGAAGGACGGGGAGAGATTCTGACGGAGATCTCTTTCCGTCCTTCTTCTTCGGAAGATCTGTAAATCAAAAAGCGGGAAAATCCGGAAAAGAGCGCTTTTCTCTTCCGAACAGAGGAGAAATATGCTATAATATATCGGCTTTATAGATATGTGACGGGATTTATCGGGAAAATGATCCAAAAGATTTTAACAAAGAGAAAAGGAGAGAAGACGTGCTTACGATTAATCAGTATGTGAAGGCATCCAGCCTGGAGGAGGCATACGAGCTGAACCAGAAGAGGAGCAATGTGGTTCTGGGAGGCATGCTCTGGCTGAAGATGCAGAAGAGAAACGTAGGGACAGCCATTGATCTGTCCGGCCTGGGGCTGGACACTATTGAGGAGACGGAGAGCGAGTTCCGTATCGGCGCTATGGTGACGCTTCGTCAGATGGAGCTCCATAAGGGGCTGAACGACCTGACACAGGGGGCGGCCAGGGAGAGCGTGCGCCACATTGTAGGTGTTCAGTTCCGGAACATGGCTACTGTGGGAGGCAGCGTGTTCGGCAGGTATGGATTTTCCGATGTGCTGACCTTTCTGATGGCAGCAGGAGCGGAAGTGGAACTCTACAAGAGAGGAAGACTGTCTGTGGAAGAGTTTGCATATCTTCCCTATGACAATGATATCCTGACCTACGTGATCGTGCCCAAGAGACCTGTGCGGGCAGCCTATCTCTCCCAGAGAAATACAAAGACGGACTTCCCGGTTCTGGCCTGCTGTGTGACTGAGATTGAAGGGGAGATCCGCTGCGTTGTCGGGGCCAGGCCCATGAAGGCAGTCTGTCTCAGAGATGAGAAGGGGCTGCTGGCAGAGGGGATCACAGAGGAGAGCGCGGAGAAATTCGGCGCGTACGTGTCAGAGACTGTGGAGACAAGCAGCAACCTGAGAGGAAGCGCTCAGTACCGGAAGATCATTGCGGGTGTGCTGACGAAGAGAGCCCTTCTGCAGATCGCAGGAGAAGAAGAGAAAAAAGAAAAAGAGCAGGAGGGGAGAAACTGATGCAGATACAGATCCTTTTAAATGAAAAGAAAGTAACCGCCCAGATTGCCCCGGACATGCTTCTCATTGACTTTTTACGGGAGCAGGGATGTTATAGTGTAAAGCGGGGCTGTGATACGTCCAACTGCGGTCTGTGTACGGTGTTTGTAGATGATAAGCCGGTCCTGTCCTGCAGCCTTCTGGCGGCCAGGGCAGACGGCCACAGAGTGACCACACTGGAAGGACTCCAGGAGGAGGCGGAAGGCTTTGGCGCCTTTATTGCGGATGAGGGAGCAGAGCAGTGCGGATTCTGTAATCCGGGACTGATGATGAACGGAATTGCCATGTTTCGGGAAAATCCAGATCCCACTGACGAGGAGATCAAAGAATACCTGGCAGGAAACCTGTGCCGCTGTTCCGGATATGAAGGGCAGCTGCGGGGGATCCGGGCCTACATTAACTATAAGAAAAGCCAGGCGGAAGGAGGGAAGATCTGATGCCGGACCAGATACCAGGAAGTAATTATCGATATGTGAACCGATCTGTGAGGAAGAAAGATGCCATGGCCCTTGTCACCGGAAAGCCGGTGTACATGGATGATATCACGCCTTCTGACTGTCTGGTGGTGAAGGTGCTCCACAGCCCTCACGCCCATGCGCTCGTGCAGGAGATCAATACGGACATTGCCATGAAGGTGCCCGGTATTGAGGCCATCTATACCTACAAAGATGTGCCGGACAAGCGTTTTACGATGGCTGGACAGACGTATCCTGAGGCCAGCCCGTACGACAGGCTGATCCTGGACCAGAGACTGCGGTTTGTGGGAGATGCCGTGGCCATTGTGGCGGGAGAAAATGAAAAGGCTGTGGACAAGGCTTTAAAGCTTATCAAAGTGAAATACGAAGTGCTGGAACCGGTACTGGATATGCATACGGCAAAAGATAATAAGATCCTTGTGCATCCGGAGGAGAACTGGCAGGCACTCTGCCCGGTGGGGGCTGACAATCAGCGGAATCTTTGCGCCTCAGCAAAGGACAGCAAGGGAGATGTGGATGCTGTCATGGAGGACTGCGACATTGTGCTGGAGCACACCTACCATACAAAGCCGGACAGCCAGGCCATGATGGAGACTTTCCGGACTTACACCTGCATGGATCTCTACGGGCGTCTGCACATTATCAGTTCCACCCAGATCGTCTTCCACGTCCGCAGGATCGTGGCCAATGCGTTGGATATCCCCAAGTCAAAAGTGCGGGTGACCAAGCCCCGCATCGGCGGCGGATTTGGGGCAAAGCAGTCCTGCGTGACAGAAGTTTTTCCGGCCTTTGTCACATGGAAGACGGGGAAGGCTGCCAAGCTGATCTACACAAGGCAGGAGAGCCAGATCGCAGGATCACCCCGTCATGAGATGGAGGTCCGGGTGAAGGTGGGAGCCATGAACGATGGAACCATCCGTGCACTGGACGTGTACACCTTATCCAACACCGGGGCTTACGGAGAACACGGCCCCACAACCGTGGGTCTGAGCGGGCACAAGTCCATTCCTCTCTACAATGGAAATATGGAGGCCTACCGCTTCAATTATGACGTAGTGTATACTAATGTGCAGGCAGCCGGCGCCTACAGGGGCTACGGCGCCACACAGGGTATCTTTGCAGTGGAGAGTATTGTCAGCGAGCTGGCAGACAAGCTGCATATGGATCCGGTGGAGATCCGGGAGAAAAATATGGTCCGCCAGGGACAGACAGCCATGGCTTATTACAATGAAAAGATGACAGCCTGCGCACTGGACCGCTGTATGGCAAGGGCCAAAGAGATGTTCCGCTGGGACGAGAAGCCGCTGGCCAGGGATATGGGAAATGGAAAGATCCGTGCCAAGGGAGTGGCTATGGCCATGCAGGGCTCCGGCATTTCCGGTGTGGATGTAGGATCAGCCACACTGAAGTTAAATGACGAAGGATTTTATATCCTGTCTATCGGAGCGGCGGACATGGGAACCGGATGTGATACCACGCTGGCTCAGGTGGCGGCAGAGTGCCTGGAGTGTGACCTGGACAATATTATTGTCTACGGCGCGGACACAGATTCCTCTCCCTATGACTCCGGGTCTTACGCCTCCAGTACCATGTACGTGACGGGAAAAGCTGTGGAGAAGGCGGCTGTAGAACTGAAAGGCCACATCTGTGCCATTGCAGCCGGCATGATGGAGTGCGAGGAAGCAGAAGTAGAGTTTGCCGCTGACCGGGTGCGCCGGGCTGACGGGACAAAGGAAGTGCTTCTTAAGGATATTGCCACAAAATCCATGTGCGGAAACCGGGAGCCGGTACAGGTGACAGTGACCCACTCTTCTCCTACATCGCCTCCGCCCCTTATGGTGGGCATGGCAGAGCTAGAAGTGGACAAAGAGACAGGAGCTGTGGAGCTTTTGGACTATGTGGCCGTGGTGGACTGCGGTACGCCCATGAATCCGAATCTTACAAGGATCCAGACAGAGGGCGGCCTGGCCCAGGGCATTGGCATGGCTCTCTATGAGGATATCACTTACAGTAAAAAAGGAAGAATACTGGAGAATTCCTTCATGCAGTATAAGATCCCCAGCCGCCTGGACGTGGGAAAACTGCGGGTGGAATTTGAGAGCAGCTATGAAGAGACCGGCCCCTTTGGAGCTAAGTCCATTGGAGAGGTGGTCATCAACACCCCCTCTCCGGCTATTGCCCACGCCATCTTCAACGCCACCGGCGTATGGCACAGGGAGCTTCCCATCACGCCGGAGAAGATCCTTATGGGAATGATGGAAAAGAAGGCCTAGCGTCTTATAGAAGGATAGCAGAGAACAGAAAAACAGCCCCTGGCGCCTGAAAGCCCGGAGCTGTTTTTCATTGTCCACATCCAGTTTCTGGTGTTTTTCCGTTTTAAAGGATTCTATTGTATGAAAAAAAGGTTTATTTGCTTTCCGGATGTTCCTGGCAGTTCAGCCGGAAAGCGTGCGTACCTGGGACGCCTGATCGTTAAAAAAATATCTATCTGTTTATGTCTGTATCATAACACGGGGGGATACAATAGTAAATATAAATAAGATACAAAGATTTAAGAAAAAAAGAGGAAAAATTATGAAAATTATAACAAAACAGGAAGAGAGAAAAGAGAGGACAAATGGAAAGAAGCAGTCAGGGAATGGCGGTTGACTTGTGACAGGCCAGAAGGTAAAATAATACAGTATATGAAGGCGGGCACAGGGCTGTGTCTGTTTGTATAAGTACATATATAATATATTTTTTAAAAGGAAAAAAGCAATGAAGTTACGAAGAATGGCAGCAGTCTGGGCGGCAAAAGCAGCTCAGGCGGCAAGCGTACACATTTTCCACAGGCAGGGCGTTACCTGGGCCGGCAAGATTGCCCTTCGCATCTGCCCGGATATACTGAGAGAGCTGGCTTCCCAGGTGCGGGGAGACATTTTTATCGTCTGCGGGACCAACGGGAAGACAACGACCAACAATATGCTTTGTGCTGCTCTGGAGGCAGAGGGAAAGAAGGTAGTCTGCAACCATACAGGCTCCAACATGCTGAATGGTGTGGCGGCGGCTTTTGTGCTGGCGGCCGGATGGTCCGGCAGGCTGGATGCGGACTGTGCCTGTATTGAGATCGATGAGGCGTCCACAAGAAGAGTTTTTCCTTATTTCAAGCCAGACTACATGGTCCTGACCAACCTGTTCCGGGATCAGCTGGACCGGTATGGTGAGATCGATATCACGATGAATATTCTAAAAGAAGTGATGCAGAGTGCCCCGGATATGAAAGTGGTGGTAAACGGGGATGACGCCCTCAGCGCTTTCCTGGCCATGGATGCGGGGAATCCATACATTACGTACGGGATAAATGAGAAAGTGACGGATGACAGCAGTGCCCACGAGATCCGGGAGGGCCGTTTCTGTAAGAAATGCGGCGCGCCCCTCCACTATGATTTTTACCATTACAGCCAGTTGGGAGTCTACCAGTGTACAAGCTGTGATTTCAGGCGGCCGGACATCCAGTACAATGCCTCAGATATTGAGGTGGGAGACCGCCTCGCCTTCACTGTGGAGGGACGCAGGATCACGGCCAACTACCGGGGCTTTTACAATGTGTACAATATTCTGGCGGCTTACACGGCAGCCCGTGCGGCAGGGGTGGAACTGCCCCACTTTAATGACATGCTGGCAGCATTTAACCCGGAGAACGGACGGATGGAGCGGTTCCGGGTTAAGGAGACTGAGATCACTCTGAACCTGGCAAAGAACCCGGCAGGATTTAATCAAAATATCTCGGCAGTCATGCAGGACGATACACTGAAAGATATCATTATTGTCATCAATGATAACGCCCAGGACGGTATTGATGTGTCCTGGCTGTGGGATGTGGATTTTGACAGATTTAAAGAGGCCAATGTAAACTCTATTACAGTCAGCGGCATCCGTTGCCAGGATATGCGGCTCCGGCTCAAGTATGTGGACATTCCCTCCCAGCTGGAGGCGGATGTGGAGAAAGCGATCTGCGAGCGGGTGGAGAACGGTTGCGGCAATCTGTATGTCCTGGTGAACTATACCGCTCTTTTTGGCACAAGGAATGTGCTGAAAAAACTTGAGGAACAGAAATAAGGAGGGATGCGGAGTATGGAGAGCAGTGAGAGAAAAGAGACAAGAAAGATCACCATCGGCCACCTCTATCCGGATCTTCTCAATTTGTATGGAGACCGGGGAAATATTGCCTGCCTGATGCAACGCTGCATCTGGAGGGGGATCGAGGCCGAGACGGTTGAGTTTGAGCTGAACGACCAGATTGATTTCTCAAAACTGGACATTGTGCTTTTGGGCGGCGGCTCTGACAGGGAGCAGATGATCGTCTGCCAGAAGCTGAAAGACATCCAGGAGGATTTTAAGAACTATGTAGAGGACAACGGAGTGGTCATTGCCGTGTGCGGCGGTTACCAGCTTCTCGGAAAATATTACCGGACAGAGGAGGGCCTGATTGAAGGCCTGGATCTGGTGGATCTGTACACAGAACAGGGAGAGGGACGCCTCATCGGAAATATCGTCCTTCAGAGCGAGCTTTTTGAGACACCGGTAGTGGGATTTGAAAATCACGGCGGCAGGACTTTTATAGGGCAGAACAGGCCTTTTGGGAAAGTGCTCCATGGATACGGAAATGAAGAGAACAGCGGCTGCGAGGGAGTGGTGTACAAAAATGTCATCGGCACGTACCTCCACGGTCCGCTGCTTCCGAAAAATCCTCAGGTCTGCGACTGGCTCATTGCCAGGGCTCTGGAGCGGAAATACGGCTCTGGTGAGCTGGAGGAGCTGGATGACAGCCAGGAGCTGGAGGCCAACAGGTATATTTACGAGCGTTTTGTGAAATAAATACAGGCGTCAGGAACTTTCCTCTAGGGCCGTTCCTGCGCCTGTTTTTCATCTCTGAGCTTTAGAAGTTCAAGATAGTCGAGGGCATGTTCTTTTGAGGTGACGGAGAGCTGAGAGTAGAGACGGAAAAATTTCTCGTCTATGATGCGCTCATGCTGTGTCCGAGAAAGCGGAGTCAGTGTTTCGTCCCCGTCGATGAGATAGTCTACAGAGACGCCGAAGATCTCGGCCATGTCTGCCAGCTTCTCGTGAGAAGGCTGACGGTGCTTCGTTTCATAGCCTGTGATCGTACTGCGGGAAAGGTTCATGCGCTGGCCAAGTTGGAGCTGCGTCATATTGTGTTCCGCGCGAAGTGTTTTCAGTCTCTGTGGAAATGACATGCCTCTTCCTCCTTTGTATTGATACCATATTTTACCAGCTTAAAGCCGCGGACGGGGAAATAGTGTCGATACTCAACAAAATGTTGCGGTAAATGATGCGAAGCGGCGCAAAATGACGCGGGAGGATATGTCGTTGACACTGCCGCTAAAACCACCTATAATTTAAAAAAGGAAAAAGTCTCCGGGGAGGAGACATATGAGAGGACGATATTTATGCTGATTGCAAAAAATAATGAAGCTGAAAGAAGTAAACTTTGGAGGATCGTGATCACGGTCAGCTCCGTTGTGATCGTGGCCATTGCCGTATTTTTCCTTGTCCGCATGTTCACTTCCAATCCGCTGGAAGGTGCCTGGATGAGTGAGGGCAGTGAGCTTACACTGGATATAAAAGACAATGAAAGAGTGACAGTCACGCTGCCGGATGTGGTGGAACAGCAGGCCGTTGAAGTGGAGCTGCAGTACAGCCTGGACAGGGATGGAAAGATTGTTACTTTCAAGGAAATCCCAGGCGCGCTGGCTGATCAGGCGGATAAATCCGGAGGCCAGTACACGGAAGAGAACCTGCGCAGTGCTCTGACGAACCTCACCACAACTTTCTCCTACAGTGTGGACCAGGGACAGCTGACCCTCACAGAGAGAGAGTACGGGGAGCAGATGATATTTGACAGGCAGTAGGTGCTGAGGATACAGACAAAACAGGGTTCCTCTTTAAAGGTCCAAAGCTGAGACGAAGACCAGGGAGAGGGACTCTTTTTGTTCCATTGGACCTTATAGGAAAGTTATATGTATACAGAAGGAGAAGGGATATGACCAGAAATGAGACAAAACAGATCAGAATAGGCGATGTGTGGATCGGCGGTGGACATCCCATTGCCATCCAGTCTATGACCAACACAAAGACCGAGGATGTGGAAGCTACCGTAGCGCAGATCCTTCGTCTGGAGAAGGCAGGGTGTGAGATCATTCGCTGCGCAGTGCCTACGGAAGAAGCGGCTCTGGCGCTGAGAGAGATTAAGAAGAGGATTCACATTCCACTTGTAGCGGATATCCATTTTGATTACCGGCTGGCTATTGCGGCCATTGAGAACGGGGCGGACAAGATACGCATCAATCCGGGGAATATCGGCTCTAAGGATCGGGTCCGCATGGTGGTGGAGAAGGCGAAAGAGAAGAATATCCCTATCCGTGTAGGTGTCAACAGCGGGTCTCTGGAAAAAGATCTGGTGGAAAAATACGGAGGTGTCACGGCAGAAGGGATCGTGGAGAGCGCACTGGACAAGGTACATATGATCGAGGAGATGGGGTATGACAATCTGGTGGTCAGCATCAAATCGTCTGATGTATTGATGTGCGTGAAGGCCCATGAACTGATCGCCAGAGAGTGCCCTTACCCTCTCCATGTGGGAATCACTGAGTCGGGCACGCTCATGTCCGGAAATATCAAATCATCCATTGGCCTTGCCCTTATTCTGAACCAGGGGATAGGAGATACCATCCGCGTATCTCTGACGGGAGATCCGGTGGAGGAGATCAAGAGTGCCAAGCTGATCCTGCGGACGCTGGGGCTGCGAAAAGGCGGTATCGAGGTAGTCTCCTGTCCCACCTGCGGGCGGACCAAGATCGATCTCATTGGCCTGGCAAATAAGGTGGAGCAGATGGTGGCGGACATTCCCCTTGACATCAAGGTGGCCGTCATGGGCTGCGTGGTTAACGGTCCCGGGGAGGCGAAGGAGGCTGACATCGGAATTGCCGGCGGCATCGGCGAGGGCCTGCTTATCAAAAAGGGAGAGATCGTCAAGAAAGTAAAGGAAGAGGAACTTCTGGACACACTGAGATGGGAGCTTGAACACTGGAATGAGTAAATTGTTTTTTGAAGTGTTTCCAACTTTAAAGGTAAGTGAAGAGATGAAGATGCTCCTTGCGGAGGTGGAGGTCACAAAAGTGGCCTCCAACTCCGCAAGAGATTTTATACGTGTGCATATTTTCAGCCGGCATCTGATCAAGAAACGGCGGATCTATGAGCTGGAGAAGATGATCAAGGAGCAGCTTTTCGGCAGGGCTCCCATCCGCATCGAGGTCAGGGAGGACTATCAGCTGTCTGCCCAGTATACGCCGGAAAATCTGATGCGGGAGTACTACGACAGTATTCTCCTGGAAGCAGAACAGAAAAGTGTGGTTGAGCGGAATATGCTCCAGACTTCCAGTTATTCTTTTGAGGACGGCAATATCATGTGCCTGACCCTTCAGGATACGGTGATCGCCCAGGGAAAGAAGGACTCCGTGGTGCAGCTTCTTACTTCTGTGTTCAACGACCGATTCCATGTGCCTTTGGAAGTGCGTGTGGTCTATGAGAAGCCCAAGGAGAGCAGCCTGAAGTACAATGACCTGAAGCTGCAGCAGGAAGTAGACGCCATTGTAGAGAAAAACCAGGTTCTGCGCAAGGAAAGGCTTCTGCAGGAGAAAGCCGCGGAGGAGGAGAAAGAAGGCGCAGCCTCTGAAGGGAAGAAAGAGGACAAATCTGCTCCCGCTAAAAAGCCGGAAGAAGGACAGGCGGGGAAAAGTGGCTCCAAAGGCGGCTTCAAGGGTGGATTCTCAAAGGGAAACGGCGGTTTTCGGAAGAGAGAGTTTTCTTCTTACCGGAAATCGGACGATCCCAATGTCATTTACGGGCGTGATTTTGATGATGCGGCCATTGAGCTGAAAGAAGTGGTCAGCGAGATGGGAGAGATCACCATCCGGGGCAAGGTCATCAGCTTTGATACCAGGGAGATCCGGAATGAAAAGACCATCATCATGTATGCGGTGACGGATTTTACGGACACCATTATGGTGAAAATGTTTGTCCGCAACGAGCAGCTTCCGGATATGCTCCAGGATATTAAGATGGGTGCGTTCCTGAAGATCAAGGGCGTCACGACGATCGACAAATTCGACGGGGAGCTGACCATCGGTTCTGTCACAGGCATCCGGAAGATCCCGGACTTTACCGTGACCAGAAAGGATACGGCTCCGGAGAAGCGGGTGGAACTGCACTGCCATACGAAGATGAGCGATATGGATGGCGTCTCCGAGGTGAAGGACATTGTGAAGCGCGCCCACGACTGGGGGCACAAAGCTATCGCCATCACGGATCACGGCGTGGTGCAGGCGTTTACAGACGCCAACCATTACATAGAGACACTGGACAAGGACGATCCCTTTAAGGTTATTTACGGGGTGGAGGCCTATCTGGTGGATGACCTGTCGGATGTGGCCATCAACGAAAAAGGGCAGGATCTGATGGGCACATTCATTGTCTTTGACCTGGAGACCACAGGTTTCAGCCCCATCAAGGACAAGATCATCGAGATCGGGGCCGTGAAGGTGGAGAAGGGAAAGATCACAGATAAGTTCAGCACTTTTGTGAACCCGCAGATCCCGATTCCGTTTAAGATCACCCAGCTCACCAGCATTACCGACGCCATGGTCATGGACGCCCCTCCCATCGAGGAAGTGCTGCCGCAGTTTCTGGAGTTTATCGGGGACGGTGTGCTGGTGGCTCACAACGCATCCTTTGATGTCAGCTTTATTGAGCAGAATTGCCGCTACCAGGATATCCAGCCGGATTTTACTTCCGTGGACACGGTAGCCATGGCCAGAGTTCTCCTGCCCACCCTGTCCAGGTTTAAGCTGAACATTGTGGCAAAGGCTCTGAATATTTCCCTGGAAAATCACCACCGGGCAGTGGATGATGCGGGAGCCACGGCGGAGATCTTTGAGAAATTTGTGGAGATGCTGGCAGAGCGGGACATCCATACACTGAAGGAACTGAACCGGTTCGGGGTGAAGAACAATGCGGACTCTGTAAGGAAGATGCCCTCTTACCACGCCATTATCCTGGCCAGGAACGATATTGGAAGGACAAACCTTTACACACTGATCTCTAAGTCCCACCTGGATTACTTTGCAAGGCATCCCCGGATACCCAAGAGTGAATTTTCCAAATACAGGGAAGGCCTGATCCTGGGGAGCGCCTGCGAGGCGGGCGAGCTTTACCAGGCCATCCTGGATGACAAGTCCGAGGAGAGGATTGCCCGTATTGTGGATTACTATGACTATCTGGAGATCCAGCCCCTGGGAAACAATGCCTTTATGATCGACAGCGACAGAGTATCCAATGTCCATTCGGAGGAAGATTTAAAAGAGATCAATCGAAAGATCATCCGGCTGGGGGAGAAGTTCAACAAGCCTGTAGTGGCCACCTGCGACGTCCATTTCCTGGATCCGGAGGATGAAGTCTACCGCCGGATCATCATGGCGGGAAAAGGCTTTGGGGATGCGGACAACCAGGCGCCCCTTTACCTGCGGACGACAGAGGAGATGCTGGCAGAATTTGACTACCTGGGTTCAGCTAAGGCAAAAGAAGTGGTCATCGATAATCCCAACATGATCGCGGACTGGGTGGAGAAGATCTCGCCAGTGCGGCCGGATAAATGCCCTCCTGTGATTCCCAACTCGGATCAGATGCTGAGGGATATCTGTTACAACAAAGCCCATGAGATGTACGGCGAGGATCTGCCGGAAGTGGTGGTGGAGCGCCTGGAGAGGGAGCTGAACTCCATTATCTCCAACGGGTTTGCCGTTATGTACATCATTGCCCAGAAGCTGGTATGGAAGTCGGTGGAGGACGGCTATCTGGTAGGATCCCGTGGATCGGTAGGGTCCTCTTTTGTGGCTACCATGGCCGGGATCACGGAGGTCAATCCATTAAGTCCCCACTACTACTGTCCCAAGTGTCATTACAGCGATTTTACCTCAGATGAAGTGCGAAAATACGCCGGAGGCTGCGGCATGGATATGCCGGACAAGAATTGTCCGGTGTGCGGAGAAAAACTTGTAAAAGACGGGTTTGATATCCCCTTTGAGACATTCCTTGGGTTTAAGGGAAACAAGGAGCCGGATATTGACCTGAACTTTTCCGGAGACTACCAGAGCAATGCGCACAAGTATACAGAGGTTATCTTCGGTGACGGTCAGACATATCGGGCCGGCACCATTGGTACTCTGGCGGATAAGACGGCCTTTGGATTTGTGAAAAATTATTTTGAGGAGCGGGGACAGAGAAAGCGTACCTGCGAGATTGACAGGATCGTACAGGGATGTACCGGTATCCGCAGGAGCACCGGCCAGCACCCTGGTGGAATCATCGTTTTGCCGCTGGGAGAGGATATCAACTCTTTTACTCCGGTACAGCACCCGGCTAATGATATGCATACAGATATCGTGACCACCCACTTTGACTACCATTCTATTGACCACAACCTGCTGAAGCTGGATATCCTGGGACACGATGATCCTACCATGATCAAGACGTTGGAGGAGTATATCAGCTCCCCGGCCATGGATAACGAATACAATGAGACAGACAACCGGTTTGACGCAACAAAGATCCCTCTGGATGATCCCGGCGTTATGAGCCTTTTCCAGGGCACGGAAGTTCTGGGCATCAAGCCTTCCGACATCGGAGGCTGTCCGGTGGGATGTCTGGGTATTCCGGAGTTTGGTACAGATTTCGTTATCCAGATGGTGGTGGATACAAAGCCAAAGACGCTCTCTGACCTGATCCGTATCTCTGGTCTGTCCCATGGGACGGACGTGTGGCTGAACAACGCCCAGGAACTGATCTTAAGCGGAAAGGCCACCATTTCCACGGCCATCTGTACCCGTGACGATATTATGACCTATCTTATCAACAAGGGCATGGACAGCGAGGAGTCCTTTACCATCATGGAGAGGGTGCGTAAAGGAGCTGTGGCTAAGGGAAAATGTAAAGAGTGGCCGGACTTTAAGAAAGATATGACAGAGCACGGTGTGCCGGACTGGTACATCTGGTCCTGTGAGAAGATCAAGTACATGTTCCCCAAGGCCCACGCGGCAGCCTACGTTATGATGGCCTACCGCATCGCCTACTGCAAGATCAACTATCCGCTGGCCTACTATGCGGCTTACTTCGGTATCCGTGCGGACGCCTTCTCCTACGAGCTTATGTGCCAGGGGAAGGAACAGCTCAATTTCTACATTAAGGACTATGAAAGACGCAAGGACTCCCTCAGCAAGAAGGAGCAGGATACACTGAAAGACATGAGGATCGTCCAGGAAATGTACGCCCGGGGCTTCGAGTTTGTGCCCATTGATATCTACAAGGCAAAGGCGTCCAGGTTCCAGATCGTGGACGGCAAGCTGATGCCGCCCCTTTCCAGTATCGACGGAATGGGAGACAAGGCTGCCGAGGCTGTGGAGGCCGCTTCCGAGCAGGGACCCTACCTGAGCAGGGATGATTTCCGCCAGAGGACCAAAGTCAGCAAGACAGTTATTGATCTGATGAACGATCTGGGACTTTTCGGAGATCTGCCGGAGAGCAACCAGCTCTCACTGTTTGACGCCTGGTAGAGAAAAGCAGAAATATCATAAGTGAAAATGGCAGGAGGACAGAGAAGGATCTGCCCTCCTGTTTTCTATGGAAAGACTTTTTGACTTGTGCTTATATTTATATCTGATCAGCCAGCTTCTGTACCGTTTCCAGATCTGTCTCCAGTTCCCGTGCAATCTTTTCCAGAGAGCTGCCTTTTGCCAGTTTCTTGCGGATCAGCTCCAGAAACATGTCTGCTTTGCCATCGGAATAGCCGTCCTTTTTGCCGTCAGAATAACCGTCGTCATAGCCCTCTTGGTGCATAGCCTTTTCATATTTCTCCTGGTCAAACGTCTCCAGAACCATCTGGATCACCTCCG
>OGXL01001799.1_pt1 | contig 17014 bp, 16 predicted proteins | sample 1576311 | NCBI WGS metagenome assembly OGXL01 (sample SAMEA3541564, study PRJEB24748) | human gut metagenome | biome: human gut; feature: human-associated habitat; material: faeces | place: China | collected 2012 | reverse complement strand
CGTAGATTTATCAGCATCCTCTACCCGGCCTTCGAATATGAGCAGACCACTTTGAAGGCCTCCGCCGCAGGACAGGCCTTTACCGCCAAAGGAAAGATCATCCTGTCTCCTGGCTGGAAGGCCATCTACGATTCCTCCAGCGCGGCTGACAGTTCTTTTCTGGATGCTCCGGAAGAAGACGATGCCTCCTGGCAGTCCTGCGAACAGCCTCTGCCGCTCCTTAAAAAAGGAGAGCAGTTATCTATCAGCCAGATTGCCCTGACGACGGGAAAGACAAAGCCACCTGCAAGGTTTACCGAGGCGACCCTGCTAACTGCCATGGAGAATCCGGTCAAATACATGGAATCCCAGGACGCAAAGGCGCGCAAGATGCTTGGCGAGACCGGAGGGCTCGGAACCGTGGCTACAAGGGCTGATATTATAGAAAAACTATTACACTCCTTCCTGATTGAGAAAAAAGGAAATGAGATTCTCATCACCTCCAAAGGAAAGCAGCTTCTGGAACTAGTTCCCGAGGACTTAAAGAAGCCGGAACTTACGGCCAAGTGGGAACTGGAACTTTCCAACATTGCCAAAGGCGCCCACAAAGATGCCCAGTTCCTTGCCGAGATACAAGATTACACCAAGGAACTTATCCAGGAGATCAAGACAGCGGACGGCACCTTCCGCCATGATAATCTGACCAACACCAAGTGTCCAAGATGCGGCAAGCGGATGCTGGCGGTCAATGGAAAGAATGCGCGCCTCCTGGTATGCCAGGATCGGGAATGCGGATACCGGGAGACCATCGCCCGACTGAGCAATGCCCGCTGCCCGAACTGCCACAAGAAGATGGAGATTATCAAAAAAGGCGAAGAAGAGACCTTTGTCTGCGCCTGCGGATACAGAGAAAAACTCTCCGCTTTCAAGAAGCGAAGAGAAAAAGAAGGCGCCGGAGTATCCAAAAAAGATGTCCAGAATTATCTGAAGAAGCAGAAGGAAGAACCGATTAATAATGCTTTTGCAAACGCTCTGGCGAATATTAAGATTGACACATAGATCGCGAATGCACATTCATAATTCAGGCACGTAATGGCTTATCCCTTGACGTGCCTGCTTTTCTTATCTCTCCAGGCAATATACATATCCTTCTTAAACGCGCTGCTATCCCGGTTAACATAGGATGCCTCAATGCCTCTGTTCTTTCTTTCTCATTTTTAATTTCAGCATTGCCAGTGCCTTTCTGGCATCCAGCTTATTTACCGTATTCTCGGCAAGCACCGTTGTCTCATCCCCGTCCTGTCCCATCTTATCGATCGCCTTATAGTAGGACAGCACGCCGTCCAGATGATCATTCTGCACCACGAAGTCCTTCGCCGGACACATGCTAAGAGCCACCACCGGCACATCCCTTACTTCTGTCGCTTCAATAGCATGGGCATAGTCAACATGATTATTGCCGATCCCATTACAGGAGAAAATGGCTCCGTCCGCCCTCATGCATTCCAGGCTTACCCCGGCCCGTCTCTGATCATCGGCTACGCTCCCTGCGAGCTGCACGGTGTCAAGGGCGGCATGACCAACTGCCAGAACGAGATGAAGAAGGCAGTTGAGGCTGGTTACTGGAACCTGTTCACCTTCAACCCGGCCAACAAGGCTCAGGGCAAGAACCCGTTCACTCTGACCTCCAAGGCCGTGGACAACGACAAGTATCAGGCACTGCTGGCCAACGAGACCCGTTACAGCCGCCTGACCCGTGCATTCCCCGACCGTGCTAAGGAGCTGTTCGCACGCAACCAGCAGGTTGCAAACGACCGCTACGAGCACCTGACCCGTCTGGTCGACCTGTACAAGTAAGCAGATCCCCTGCATCCACCGGGCTGCAGCCACGGCGGCACCCAGCTCCCGCAAATGAGAGGAGCGGCTGCTCCGCACTGGCGGTTCCTGCGCAACGCAGCAGTGCGAAACTGTGTGTATGGCCCACAGAGTGCAGGCGATGCGGCTGAAGTACAGCCCCTTATCGCCCAAACGGCTCAACCAACTGATTTCACGCTCCGGCTGGCGGCTGCCTTCGGGCAGACGCAGCAGCGGGGTCTGAGATACCAAAGCGCCCGCGAGGGTCCTTGAAAGCACACCCCGCGTGTGTCAGGAGCATAAGGTCTGCTTGCAGATACCTTGTTCCGCCTGCTGCATAAGACCTGCTTTGCAGGGATCTTGCCGCAGTAAAAACGAACTTCGTTTTAGCGCCCCGCTCACCGCAAGGTGACCGGGGCGTATTTTTGTGCAAAAAAACAGCAGGGACTGCTGCACGTTGTCCGATGCAGCAGCCTCTGCTGAATTATAAAATATTATTTTGCGTCAGTTCTCTCCAAAGAAGCCGTTTTCACTCATGGATGCCCTCCCTTACAGCTGCTTTTACAGTTCCATTTTAGCATGTGAAAAAACGAAGGTCAATTAAAAAATGTTATCACAAAATCTTCCAAAAGATACCATTCCCTTTTTACAGTTTCTTCATAGCTTCTTAACGAATTCAATTGTGAAAGCTGTTATACTTTTGCCATGGGAAGCGGGGCCGCAACCGCTTACCCAAGTAACATGATTCCTCCTCACACCAAGGCAATATCCAAACAAAACACCCTTTTTCGTGTGCCGCAACACGGAAGAGGGTGTTTTGTTTTACAAAATTCTGGTAAATCGGTGGTTTAGGGTTGACCCCGTTTTTTTGCGGCGCTATAATAAAAATGAATATGAAAACTTGGAGGTGAACGCAGGAAAATGGACCCGGATCATAGTCGAAGTAGAACCACCGGCGCGGTGGATCAGAAAACAAAAACAACTGCGTTTTCCCCAACCGTTCGCCTCCTTCGCTGAGTCCTGCGGAAAAGCACTGCTTCAACGGTGTCGCTTTCCGCAAAACAGAGCAGAGGAAGGCGCGGCTTTGTGTGCGCAGAATGCGGCGTTTGCGGCATTCCGGCAGGCAAGGCGGCGCGTTTTTTGTTTCCCGATCTGCTGCGTCCTCCGGATACAGGAGCTGCTCCTGTTCCGTAAAAACTGAGGAGGTACGCCCAATGGATATGGAAGAAAAGAAGCTGACGGCTGATGCTGCGGAACAGGCGCTGCCGGTGCAGGAGCTGCCTGCTGATATCCCCGCCGAGGTCCGCCAGAAGCTGGCTGAAGATCTGAACGAGGAAGCTACGGAAGACCTCAAGCAGGATATGCGCGAGGCCGAAAAAGAGGAAGCCAATGACGAAGAGGTCAGGGCCAACCCTGAGATGCTCACCAAGAGCCGCCTGCTCAAGCTGCTCATCAAGAAGCAGTACGTCAAGCTGCGCGAAGTCACCGAAGAAGAGCAGCCTGCCGACTTGGCCGAGCTGCTGGAAGAGCTGGACGAAAACAACCGCCTTGTGGTGTTCCGCTTGCTCAAAAAGGAAGTGGCCACCGAGGCCTTTGCCTATATGTCCGACGAAGCCCGCGACGATCTGGTGAACGCCTTCTCAGATGTGGAGCTGGTGGGCGCCATTGAAGAAATGAGTCTGGACGATGCCGCCGACCTGCTGGAGGATATGCCGGCAGGCGTGGTGAAGCGGGTGCTGGAGAAATCCTCCAAGCAGACCCGTGAGAGCCTGAACAAGCTGCTGAACTACCCCGAAAGCTCTGCCGGAAGCCTGATGACCCCCGAATATGTCCGTCTGCGCGAGGATATGACCGTGGCGCAGGCCTTTGAAGCCATCCGCAAGCAGGGCGAAAACGCAGAGACCGTGTACACCTGCTACGTGGTGGAGCGCAACCGCCTGAAGGGCGTTGTTTCTGCCCGAAGCCTGCTGCTGTCAGAGCCGCATCTTTTAATATGATTTTTTTCTCATATAATGATTTACCCATGATTGCACCATGGATACCGGCTTTGTATACATTGCGAAGATCATCCATACATGACATGCCGCCTGATGCAATAATATCTATACCGGTTTTATCAGACAGAAGCTTTGTCTGTTCAATATTTGGTCCTGATAACATGCCATCTTTTGATATATCCGTATATACAATAGTTTTCACACCTATATCTTTCATTGCAAGTGCAAGTGAAATAGCTGTTTTATCACTGACTTTTTCCCAGCCTTCAACGGCTACCATTCCATTTTTTGCATCAATTCCGACAACAATATGTTCTGCACCGAAATTTTCAATAGCCTGTCTGATAAAATCAGGATTCTCAACGGCTTTTGTGCCTATGATTGCACGATATATACCAAGATTAAGAACTGTCTCAATATCCTCAAGTGTTCTTATTCCGCCGCCAAGCTGGACAGGAACTGATACACTGTCAACAATCTTCTTTATTGTCTCTGAATTTACTGAGTGGCCGCCTCTTGCACCATCAAGGTCAACAGTATGTATAAATTTAGCACCGTCTGCCTCAAAACTTTCGGCTATTTCATATGGTTTATCAGAATATACTGTAACTTCGTTAAAAAGTCCTTTTTTTAATCTGACACATTTTCCGTCTTTTATATCTATAGCTGGATAAAGTCGCATGTTAATCTCCAATCTTTTTAAAGTGTACCTTTTGTGGAAAGCACTGATTTAATTCTTGAATCTTTCATTGTAGCTTCATCAAGGGCTTTTGCAAACGCCTTAAACATGCCCTCAATAATATGGTGGTCATTCTCCCCGCTTATCTGGCGTATATGAAGGTTCATTCCTGCACCATAAGATACAGCATAGAAAAATTCTTTAACCATCTGTGTATCAAAATATCCCACCCTGTCAGATGTGAAATTTCCGTCAAATACAAGGTAAGGACGGCCCGATAAATCAATTGCACAAAGTATAAGTGCCTCGTCCATAGGCAGTGTTATATCCCCATATCGTCTTATGGCTTTTTTATCTCCTATAGCTTCTTTTATTGCCTCGCCAAGAACTATTCCAACATCCTCAATTGTATGATGGCAGTCAACAACAAGGTCACCCCTTACTTTTAACGTAAGGTCAAAAAGACCATGTCTGGCAAAACTGTTAAGCATATGGTCAAAAAAGCCTATTCCTGTATCAATATCTGCTTCACCTGTTCCATCAATAACAAGTTTCATCTTTATATCTGTCTCATTTGTCTTACGGCTTATTTCAGCCTGACGAACATTTTTTTCAGCCATTTTACTTATCTCCTTCAAAACGTACATGTATTGAGTTCGCATGTGCTGTAAGGTGCTCTGCCTTTGCAAATGTTTCTATATCGTTATGTATAAGCTCAAGTGCTTCTCTTGAGTATGAAATGATACTTGATTTCTTGATGAAATCGTCAACGCTTAAAGGTGAGAAGAATTTTGCCGTACCATTAGTTGGAAGTACATGGTTAGGGCCTGCAAAATAATCACCAAGTGGTTCTGAACTGTATTCACCAAGGAAAATAGCACCGGCATTTTTAATCTTTGTCATAACATTAAATGGGTCTTTTGTCACAATTTCAAGATGTTCTGATGCAATATCATTGGCAACTTCAATTGCCTCATCAATAGAATCAGCAACAAGAATGTAGCCATAATTTTCAAGAGATTTGCTGATAATCTCACTTCTTGAAAGTTCTTTTAAGAATTCATCAATCTGAGCTGACACTTTCTTTGCAAGTTCTTCACTTGTTGTCACAAGAATTGCAGATGCCATCTCATCATGCTCTGCCTGTGAGAGAAGGTCAGCTGCAACAAATCTTGGATTTGCAGTCTCATCAGCAATAACCATAATTTCACTAGGGCCTGCTACGGAATCAATGCTTACATAACCAAATACAGCCTTTTTTGCAAGTGCAACATAAATATTACCAGGTCCCACAATCTTATCAACCTTAGGAACCGATGCTGTGCCGTATGCCATAGCTGCTATGGCCTGTGCACCGCCGACTTTGTAAATCACATCGACGCCGGCTTCTTTTGCAGCAACAAGTGTTGTCGGATATACTTTGCCTTCTTTATCAGGAGGAGTACACATAACAATCTGTTCAACTCCTGCAACCTTTGCCGGCATTACATTCATAAGAACTGATGAAGGATACGCTGCCTTTCCGCCAGGCACATATACACCAACTCTTGATAATGCTGTTACTTTCTGTCCGAGAATTGTTCCATCCGGCTTAGAATCAAACCAGCTGTACTGTTTCTGTTTTTCATGATAATCACGGATATTTACAAGTGCTTTTCTTATAACATCAAGAAGCTTGTCATCTACAAGCGAATATGCCTCATCAATCTCTTCCTGTGTCACAACAATATTTGAAGGATTAATATCTGCCTTATCAAAATTTCTTGTATATTCAAATAAAGCATCGTCGCCTCTTGATTTTACATTTGCAAGTATATCCGCAACGGCACTTTCAAACTTTCCATAGCTGTTAGGACTTCTCTTTAAAAGATTTTCAAGTATGTTTGATTTACTTTCCTTAGTCAGTTTTACAATTCTCATATCATTTTCTCCATTCCGCAGTTGTCTGCTCATTAACAATTTTCCATATATTTACGCAAATCAGAAAGAATCTTGTTAATTCTTTCATTTTCCATTTTCATGCTTACCTGATTAACAACAACTCTTGCTGAGAGTGGACATATTTCCTCGAGAACCTCAAGTCCGTTTTCACGAAGCGTCGCACCTGTCTCAACAATATCAACGATAACCTCTGCAAGACCGACAATCGGTGCAAGTTCAACAGAGCCGTTAAGCTTGATAATCTCAACTGTCTGATGCTTTTTATTGTAAAAATAATCTTTTGCAATGTTAGGATATTTTGAAGCAACACGTATAAGCTCATGGTGCTGCAATTTTTCTTTCGCAGATGATGGACCGCATACACACATTTTACAGTTGCCCACCTTTAAATCATATACTTCATAAAGCGTACGGCCTTCTTCAAGAAGCGTATCTTTTCCGACAATTCCTATATCTGCCGCACCATATTCAACATATGTAGGTACATCTGACGGTTTTGCAAGGAAAAACTTTAATCCAAGTTCTTCATTGGTAAATATAAGTTTTCTTGTATTTTCGTCTTTCATCTCATCACATGTAATGCCAATATGTTCAAATATCTCTAACGCTTTCTTAGCAAGACGACCCTTTGAAAGTGCAATTGTAATATATCTCATTAATACTTACCTCCAAGCAGCTGTTCTACAGTTATATTTTTTGTGCAGTTATCTTTTACATCAACAGTCTGTACTGTAAGTCCCAGAAATTCTGCAGATGAAACATCTGTATTTGTGCAGTCAGGAAGAAATACTACATTGGCAAGCTGTGAGTCAGCCGCATATTCAACATACTGCTCTTTAGTCTTTTCAGAATTACATGATGTCATGCATACACGTATACCTTTCTTTCTTAATGAGTCTGCCATCGATACCGCCTGTGAAAGATTTTGAGAACTGTATACAAGAAGTGTTCCATCAATATCAACAGGAATATCTATATTCTGTCTTGTTATTGCAGCCATGAGACTGTCGAGTGTTATAGAAAAACCTATGGCTGCCTTTTCACGTCCGAACTGGCCGACAAGCTTATCATAACGACCGCCGCCGATTACAGGCTCGCCTGTCCCAAATGTATATGCATGGAATACAATTCCTGTATAATATGCATGATTACTAAGTTCACCAAGATCAAACGAAACATATTTATCCGCACCTGTAATCCGGCAAAGATTATATAATGCATACAATCTGTCAATTGCTGCGAGACACTCCTTATTATCAGTGAGTGCTTTTGCTTTCTCAAGGACTTCAACAGAACCAAATAACTGTGGAAGTGCAAGTAAAACATCAGCAATGTGTTTATCGATATTTAATGATTCAAGAAGTTCTTCAACACCAAGAAAATTCTTTTCCTGTATAAGTGATACAAGATTTTCCTCATCATCACCGCCGATTCCCGCTTCATCGAGCAGTCCCTTAAAATATGACACATTACCAATCTCAACCTGGAATTCAGTAAGACCTGCATTTTTCATACAATCTATAACCATTGAAATTATCTCAAAATCAGCATCAATTGAAGAATCACCGATAAGCTCTGCACCTACCATTGTATTTTCCTTTAATTTACCCTGATAATACTTGCTCACATTAATAAATGTATTGCCTGCATAACACAATTTAACCGGCAGAAGATTATCTGCATAATACTTTGCTGCCGTTCTTACTATTGAAGGTGTCATATCAGGTCTTAGAACGAGTGTATTTCCATATCTGTCAAAGAGTTTGAACATTTCATTAGATGGCACACTGCCTCGCTCTTTGCTAAAAACATCAAAGAATTCTATTGTTGGTGTCTGAATATCATTGTAACCATATTTAAGGCAGACATCGTGCAATCTTTCCTGAATCACCGACTTTCTGGCACATTCACCATTATAAATATCCCGTACGCCCTCAGGTGTATGTAATAAATCTCTCTTCATATAAAATCTCCATTCCTGCGTCTGCCACTTTATCGTGGTAACGTGATAATTCGTAAAACTGTTCAGATTATACAGGATAATAATCTTAATGTCAACTTATTTCACCGTGTAAATGTTCACGATAAATAATATAATGATTGTGTCCTCTCTCATGTGCAATATCAAATGCTCGATAAAGTTTTTTCTTTACAAGTTCCATCGTTATGCCATTTTGCGGATATCTTGCAATTCCAATAGAAAAAGTAAGATTTTTCTTTCCGTTCATCAGAAGCACATTCCATGCAATCTGGTTTCTAAGTGACTCAAGAAATGAACGTAAGTTTACTTCTGAATTAATATCACGAATTGCAATGCATATCAGATTATGTTCAATCTCACATACTATTCCTCTGTATGATATCATCTGTTTTGCAGTCTGTAATGCTGTATAAAGAATACTATCCGCATATTCTTTTCCTGCCTCTGCCGTCATTACGTCAAGGTCATCTATCTCTAGAAGCATAAGCGAGAATTCACATGCCGGATTATATTGTATATTATTATCGCAGAACTGCTCAATATCAGCCGACGTAAAATAACTTCCTGCTTTTTCAAAATTGTAAGTTGTAACGCTCTGGTAGCCCTGTGAATTAGTAAGATTGCGTATACTGGCAACAGCTTTGGCCGGCTTATTTTCACTGTAAATAGTTGTGACCTTTAATTCTATCAGGTCATACTCAGCTTTCTTTGTAAGCATATTTGTCTTAAATCTGTGAGTATATGAAACCGTGCCTTTTTTCATATCAGCAACAAATGCATTATACTCATCAATTGTATCATCTGAAATAAGATGCTCATCTTCCATCTTTGATGTAAGTTCAGATATATCCATATCAATTATGTTATGTATTTCATTGTCAATGAAATTATTTATCTTAAAGTTATGGGTTTTATAATCATAAATAAAGAACAGTTCATTTTCCATTGCAAGAAGATGCCTGAAACTCTGCATATTATTCTGAAGTGTTGCATTCTGTTTTTTCAATGCAAGTATATCCGATGCAGACAATTCAAAATATTCAAACGAATTGTCCGTTGACACAAACTGAAAATGTGCAATGTGAAGAAGAATCCAGCGGTATGAATTATCTGAACGTCTCATTCTGATAACCATATCAGCTTCCTGATCCTGTCTTAAATGATGTGCAACATCCATGAAATCATCAAGGTCAACCTGATGAATTGATTCTAGAATTGATGTCATTGTAGATATGCCGATAAAACGGTACATTTCTTCATTTGCCGTGATAATATTATAATTCATATCTATAATTGCATGACCATCTATCAGTTCATATTTTTCAATAATATTTTTTTCCATAAAACCTCCTCATAAAATCAATCAGTCTCTGGACATAATATCTTTTTGCAAAGCATCAAGATAATGAACCGGAACGCCTTTCGATGCATGTATGCGGTAGCTCTTATCAATTTCATCATATGTAAAGCTCTTTCTACCGCCATTTTTGCCTCTGTTCCAAAAGTAAATTATATCACAGAAAGGTACATAATAAAACTCATCTCTGGAAGAAAAATACAAAATTATAAACGAAATACCCTGCTGTTTTTCAAAGTCAGACATAAAATTCACCTGGTGTTCATGTATATTCTGCAGAGGAAATATATCAACTGCCGTCTCTTTCGCATCAAAACATACCGGTATTCCCTGAACAACACCTATATAATCAACCGTACTTTTCATATCAAAATAGGCAAGCGTTATATGTCTTGTGTCTTTGTCTATTTTAATAGGTTTTATAGGTGTAGGAATTTTCTGTATCAGTGCCAGATTGCTCTGCTGATATTTTTCATTTGCGAGATTGATAAAATCTTCTAATGTAGAGCCTCTAAGTCCTCTTGAGTTCCATGTTGCCATAGATTTTCTCCTTTTAAAACTTTAATGAACCCATCTGGTACATTTGTACGGATACACATCTCTCCTGTATCATTGATGTATGTATTATCTTTATCAGCTGCATTATCAATATTCATATTGCCGCTTATGGCATTAGGTATATCTAGCTCATAAGCATGCAGCATCTGGTTTTTTATGCCATATTTTTCTTTAAAATATCTGTTGAAAGTTTTGTCTCCATACTTTGCATCCCCCGCAAGCGGATGTTTTTCATATGCAAGATGTGCCCTTATCTGATGCGTCTTTCCCGTTATAAGATGCACTTTGACAAGCGACAATTCATCAGATATACACACTGGAAAATATTCAGTCTCAATCGCCGTATAATCATCCATGCCCGCACCATGTGGTATATTTTTTACAACATTGACTTTATTGACATCCGCATCTTTTCTAAGCCATCCTTTAATATGAACTCTCTTTGATACTCTGCCCTTTACAATACATATATAATACTTTTTTATCGTTCTATCGTGAAATGCCGCTGACATTTCCTGAAGTCCCACAACAGACTTTCCGGCAACAACTATTCCGCTTGTATTTCTGTCAAGTCTGTTGCATATACCGGCCTTAAATGTATTCTCTTTATGTTCTTCTTTCGCAGCAAGGTAATCATTGACATATTCGACAAGCGAAATATCATTTTTTTCTGCTTTTTGTGATAACATTCCCGATGGCTTATTTACAATAAGAAATTTATCGTCTTCATAAAGCACATCAAGTTTTACTTTATCAGGCACAGCTGCAATTTTAGTGCTTGTTTTTTCATCTGAAAATTTTTCAAATGTCTCATCTGAAAAAAATATTTTTACGCTGTCACCGGCTTTTATTTTTTCATTTCCATCAGCCTTTTTTCCATTAAGTACAATATTCTTTTTTCTTAACATTTTGTACAGAAAACTTTTCTGTGCTTTAGGCAGGCATTTTACCAGATACTTGTCAAAACGCTGTCCTTCCTCCTGATGTGAAATAATAAATTCTTTCATAAAATCTCCGTTTTATTCTAAATACACATTGACAACAAAGAATGTGCATTCTTTTCTATATTCATATTTGGTGTACTGTCATCTTTTGATAATGCAAGTGTTGATACCCTTGATAAAAATGATTTTTCGTCATTATAAAGCGTCACATTGACATTTCTTGAGTCGTTTGCCATAAAATCTTTAAGACTTGTCTCAAAAAGCTTTTTATCAGCATTTTTTTCATTTGTAAGTGCAATTACAGCTGCATCAGAAACTACTACTGCCTGAGTTCCTATAGGTTTTTTGCTGTTTGAAAATATCAAATCGTAATATACGCCAAGACTTCCAGACTTTGATTCTACTTTTTCTTTTAATTCATTATCAGCCGGTTTGTGAGGCAGAACAACAAAATATGCAACTGCCATTTTTGCTGCCGGAAGAACAAGCACAATCGCTGCAACTGTAAATATATTTGCTCTTGTTTTGTATACAATAAAACCAATAACAAGAACTGCTGCCACAACAGCAAATGAAACTATCATTTTTATGAGATTTAATTTTTTTCGGTAATTAAGATAACCAAATTCACCTTTTTCTTTTCCTGCCATGTAATCCATTCTCCTTCTTTTCGTCTTTTACAAATTTAGCATTTTTTGTACTTTTCGTCTTTTTTGCGTTATTTATATTTCTTGTATTTTTAACATCAGCAGACTTTCTTTTATTTGATTCGCCATGCTTTTCATTTTTAAGAAGTCTTGGCGGAATAAGGCAATTTTTGTCAAATCCAATTAAATCTGTTCTGTTATTTTTTATGAGAGCCTCTTTTACAAGGTCATAATTCTCAGGATTTTTATATTGTATCAACGCACGCTGCATGGCTTTTTCGTGATATGACACAGGTGTGTATACAGGCTCCATCGTTCTTGGGTCAACACCTGTATAATACATGCATGTTGACAATGTCGATGGTGTGGGGTAAAAATCCTGTACCTGCTGCGGCATGTATCCTAAGTCTCTTATGTATTCAGCAAGTTCAATAGCTTCTTTCATAGTTGAACCCGGATGTGATGACATAAGATACGGAACGACAAACTGTTCTTTTCCTGTCTTTGCATTAATTCTCTGATAACGCTTTATAAATGCCTGATAAACTGTGTTTGCCGGTTTTCCCATATATTTTAATACATTTTCGCTTATATGTTCAGGTGCCACACGCAGCTGTCCGCTTATGTGATAATTACAGAGTTCTGATAAAAAAGTATCATCAGAATCTGCCATGCAGTAATCAAAACGTATTCCCGAGCGGATAAATACTTTCTTTACTCCAGGAACAGCTCTTAGCTTTCTTAACAGGCTTATGTAATCCTTGTGGTCAACCGTAAGATTTTTACAAGGCGACGGGTAAAGACACTGCCTGTTTGTGCATACACCTTTTGTCAGCTGTTTCTGGCATGAAGGGTGACGGAAATTAGCAGTCGGTCCTCCGACGTCATGGATATATCCTTTAAAATCTTTATCCTTTGTCATGCACACAGCCTCATTTATAATTGATTCCTGACTTCTTGTCTGCACGATTCGTCCCTGATGAAATGTCAATGCACAAAATGAGCATCCGCCAAAACATCCCCTGTTGCTTGTTATACTGAACTTTATTTCTGATAATGCCGGAATTCCGCCCTGTTTTTCATACATAGGATGATAATTACGCATGTAAGGAAGAGCATATACATCATCCATCTCCATGGTTGTAAGCGGTTCTGCCGGTGGATTCTGTACTACGAAGCATTTATTTTTGTATTTCTCAACAAGTGTTTTTGCTGTAAATGCGTCTGTATTTTCATGCTGGATTTTAAAGCTTTTTGCATATGAAATCTTATCTGATGAAACCTCATCATAATCCGGCAGTTCAATATAATCATACAGACTGTCAGTATCTTTTGCTTTATATACAGTGCCTTTGACATATGTTATGTCTGATACGTCCATGCCGCTGTCAAGTGCATCCGCCACTTCAACAACAGATTTTTCGCCCATTCCATATAATAGTAAATCCGCACCGGAATCTATAAGTATTGAATGTTTTACTTTATCTGACCAGTAATCATAATGTGCAAGTCTTCTGAGTGAACTCTCTATTCCGCCTATTATAATCGGAACATCTTTATAAGTCTGTTTTATGAGATTACAGTAAACTATTGTTGCATAATCAGGACGCATTCCCATTTTGCCGCCCGGTGAATAAGCATCCGTGTGGCGTCTTTTTTTATTAACAGTATAGTGGTTTACCATTGAATCCATATTTCCGGCTGTGACAAGAAATCCGAGACGCGGTTTCCCAAGCAATGTTATGCTGTCTTTATCTTTCCAGTCCGGCTGTGGTATTATACCAACTTTGTATCCAAAAGATTCTAAAACCCTGCTTATTATTGCATGTCCAAATGATGAGTGGTCCACATATGCATCACCTGTTATATATACAAAATCGCACTGTTCCCAGCCTCTTTTTTCCATATCTGACCGGCTTACCGGCAGAAAATCCTTAATCATATTAATTCTCCATTCCGTAACTTCCAATGAATGTATTCATCTGTTTTTTCAGTTACAGTTATATAATTCATCTATCTCTTTTTGTGTCAAAGTTCTGTATTCTCCCGGTTTTAACGTTTCGTCAAGCACAAGGCTTCCCATTCTTAATCTTTTAAGATATAAAACTTCACTTCCTACAGCTTCAAACATTCTTTTTATCTGGTGAAACTTTCCTTCATGGATTGTTATTATTACATCTGTGTAATTATCTTTATCATTATATCCCTTAAGTTCAAGTTTCGCCGGAAGTGCCGTAAATTCATCATCAACATGCAGTCCGTCCGCAAACAGCTTTATAGCCTCTTCCTTTATGCGTCCTGCTGCCCTGGCATAATATGTCTTATCAACATGCTTTTTTGGTGCAAGCAGATTATGTGCAAGCTCTCCATCATTGGTTATAAGCAAAAGACCTTCTGTATCTTTATCAAGTCGTCCGACAGGAAAAAGATCTTTTCTTTTCACATCCATCAGTTCAAGCACAGTCTTTGCATTTTTGTCCATTGTAGCTGTTAGCACACCAGACGGCTTATTAAGCATATAATATTCCATTGTTACATAGCTTATCATTCTGCCATCCAGAAATACTTTCTGTGTCATTATATCTACTTTCTGTTCAGGCTTTTTTACAGTTATTTCATCTACCTGCACACGGCCTTTTCGTATATATTCTTTGACTTCACTTCTTGTTCCGGCTTTCATGTCCGCAAGATATTTATCAAGCCTTATCAAACTCATTGCCATCTCCATCCTGCAAGGTACTTATTTTTTAATGAACCATTTTTGAACTTTCCCCAGCCAAGAGGATATCCGTCAACGCAGAAAAGATTCCATCCGTCTCCTGTTTTTCCGTCAAATTCCGGCAGATCAAGTGTTTCACCTTTTAGATATTTGATTACACGCTCATCTGATGCAGGAAGATTTATAACATCAGGATAATCTGACATTTTTAAAACCATTGCAAGTGCCTGGCTTGGCTCAAAGCGGTTCTTTTTTAATTCTCCCAGCAAAAGCCCTGTTCTCATAATTCTCAGGCCTTTCTGGCCAGGCATATAAGGAGAGCAAAGATAAACATAATTATCCTTTATCATAATATTATCTTTTGCATTTTCTATATCAAAATTGACAGTGTCTTTATTTAATTTTCCAAGAAAATCTTCAAGTTCCGTGGCTAACTTCATATTTTTCTGCTTATGTATTATGCCATGACCCTTAAATGGAGTTTCGCCGTCACTTTTCTTTTCAAACAATGCAACAAAATGTCCTTCTCCCTCCATTTTATGTGGAAAAATCCTTACAGTTTTCTCAAGATGCATATTTTTAAGCTCGTCATCATATGTAAAGCCACTTGAAAATCCATCATAATGCTTTATGTCTATAAGGTGCATATCAGGTCTGTTGATAAGAAGGTGACGAACCGTTTCTTCATCTTCAAGTTTTGAAAATGTACATGTTGAATAAAGCATCTTGCCACCCGGCTTTAACATATCTGCTCCTGTAAGAATTATATCACGTTGTATCTTTGCATAGAATTCCGGACCAGTTTTTTCCCAGCTCTTTATAAGCTTATTGTCTTTTCTGAACATTCCCTCACCTGAACATGGTGCATCTATAAGAATTTTATCAAAAAATTCATTAAACCCAGGCTGTATATTTTTCGGGTCTTCACTTACAACATATACGTTAGGAATACCAAACACCTCAACATTTTTAAGAAGTGCCTTTGCTCTTGAATTGCTTATATCATTAGTCACTAAGAGTCCGCTTCCGTTAAGCTTTGCTCCAAGCTCAGTAGACTTGCCGCCGGGTGCCGCACACATGTCAAATACTATATCGCCCTCCTCGACAGGAAGAACATTGGCAGGTGTCATCGCACTCGGTTCCTGGATATAATAAAGTCCTGCAAAATAATACGGATGTTTCGCAGGCTTATCATCCTCACTGTAATAAAATCCATTTTCAATCCATGGAATCGGAGTAAGTTTAAACGGACTTATTTTAAGAAAATCCTCGACTGATATTTTCATTGTATTTACTCGCAGTCCGTAAAGACGGCTGTCATTGAAACTTTCTATATATGCATCAAAATCCGTGCCCAGAAGTTCTTTCATATTTTCAAGATATTGTTCAGGTAAATTCATATATTTCTCCCGTTTTTATATTATTAAATTTTTGTCTTATTAAAAATTCTTTTATATTTTATTGTAACATATTTAATATTGATAATACAGTATTTTGTTGCTTATGTTCTTCAAAAGATAATACGGATTTAATGCAGTCTCTTTTCCATCTACATAAATATATATCCCAAAATGAAGATGCACATTAAATTTTCCGACTGTCCCCTCAACTTTACTGTATCCCGAATCTCCCATATATCCGATAAGCTGACCCTTTCGTATCTTAGTGCCCTCTGCCATATTATCTGCATAAGAATTTTTTCGTTTCCTCTTCGTTATTAAGATATTGTTTCATTACAGTTGGCCCGCCAAGTTCAAGCCAGCCTAAGTTTGTCACTGTCCCGCCGCTTGCAGCGATAACCGGCATCACTCCGCGTTTATTTTCTTCTGACATTATATCACACCCCTCATGTGTCCGCTTCCCTCCGTATGTACGCTCATTTCCCCATGAATCCTCGTATTCCACCCATGTTTTTCTCGTCTTTGACCGTGCTACAGGAAAATACTCCATATCAATAATCAGCGAGTCAATTACATTTGTGTAAAATTCAAATTCTTCTCCGTTAAAATGCATCAGCCTGTTTTTATTTCTGACGCACACTCTCTTATCAAGCTTATCCAAAATATCATCATTAACGCTATAGTTATTCATCATAAGTGCAATAAGAATAATCTCACCTTTACTCATTCCAAGCCTTTGTGCATTCCTGTCCGCACTATCGGGTGTAATATCAAGCTGAAGTGATGTAAACGCTTCATTCTCCACCTTCAGATTTAACAAAACATAATTATTGTCTGTAACAAATCTTAACTCGAGATTAATGATTATTGAAATTACAAGAATTAAAATTATAAGCTTTTTGGGTGTGCTTACCAGAAGAAAGGGCGGGAAAGAGCTATGAACCATCAGAGGAAACAG
>OGXL01001797.1_pt1 | contig 17037 bp, 10 predicted proteins | sample 1576311 | NCBI WGS metagenome assembly OGXL01 (sample SAMEA3541564, study PRJEB24748) | human gut metagenome | biome: human gut; feature: human-associated habitat; material: faeces | place: China | collected 2012 | reverse complement strand
CGGTGCTGGGCATCTACGGCGACCTGTTCGCCAGCGTGGTCAAGCGCCAGTGCGGCATCAAGGACTACGGCACCATCTTCCCGGGCCACGGCGGCATCCTTGACCGCTTTGACAGCGTGATGTTCATCGCGCCCTTCGTCACGATGGTGGTCATCGCAGCATTCTACGATTAAAATCAGCAGGAGGTAGATTCTTTATGGCTAAGAAAATCACGCTGCTGGGTTCTACCGGCTCCATCGGCACCCAGAGCCTTGACGTCATCCGTGCTCAAGGGTATGAGGTGTTCGGCCTGTCGGCCCACAGCCAGACGGATAAAATTTTGCAGCAGATAGAAGAATTCCACCCGAAATATGTTTGCATGACCAGTGAGGCCGGAGCCGAAAAGCTTTCGGCTGCGCTGGCCGGCCGCGCCGACAACCCAGTCATTCTGGCATAAAATACAGGTAACTCCTTCTGCGCGCATTTGTCCTATAATCTCAGCGATATACGCTCTCAGACTGTCATACCGAGCCGCCTCTGTTTCATTAAGCATATTATACTTATCGTCAAGATCAACACATACATAATCAAGATTTACCTCAATATTATTCTCAGCAAGAGCAGATGTATAGCCCATATATCTGTCGCGTATCGACAACGACTCATTTATTCTTCGTTTGCTGAAAAAGCCTATTTTTTTATGCCCTTTACTTATAGCGTACTCACACAGCATCTTTGTTCCCCCGAAGTTATCCGATGCAACATAACTCACAGGCATATTTTCAATATAATTATCAATAATAACAAGCGGAATTTTTTTTGCAAGAAACTGGTTATATACCTCAAAGTTCTTTGTGCCGTTTACAGGATAACATATAACTCCGTCTATACCTTGATTTAAAAGAGAGCGCAAAATACTCGCCTCAGTTTCAACATCCCGGTTTGCATTATATATACTGGCAAAACAATTCTCTTTATTTAACACACTGTTAATACCATCAAAACATTTAAACATATTTCCCAGCTTTATGTCAAATGGCAGCACTAATGCTACAAGTAATACTTCTCTGTCTTTATTTTCCGAATTTGTCCTGATATCAGACACACTTCTGCCTTCTATAATATCAACCGCTTCACGCGAAACAAAGCTTCCGCTGCCTCTTTTTCTGTTAATTATACCTGCCTTTTCAAGCTCTTCCAATGCGCGTATAGCAGTAATACGGCTTACACCGAATTCCTTTGTTATCCTGTCCTCAGTCACAAACGGAACATCATATTCAAAATCTCCAGACTTAATCCGTTCCCTTAATTTATCTATAACCTGCATATATAGCGGCTTCTTATCTGACATTTGTATTTTCCTCCAAAATAATATATCTTAAACTGTGTTCTTTCTTATTTTAATATATCACTTTTGAGACAATTTGTCAAATAGCTATTGTACGAAATATATCATTTATAAAAAGATATATTTTTCTTTTTCTCCCGCTTTAAGAAAAATCTTTTTAAATCCGCAGAGATTTTTATGAGGAATGTATTCATATCTTAGCACGCTGTATGCGGTATCAATATATCCTTTATTTTCAATTTCAACAGTTTTATCATCAATCCAATTTTCAGTTATATTTGAGTATGTAAGTCCATAACCAAATTCATAAACAGGTTTTCCCTTAAAGAACTTATATGTTCTGTTTTCCATTGAATAATCCTCAAATGGCGGCAAATCATCAATCGACTCATAAAAAGTCACCGGTAAACGCCCGCTTGGACTAACATTACCAAATAATATGTCCGCCACTGCCTCTCCTCCCATAGCGCCCGAATAGAACACCTGCAATACTGCATTGCACTCTTTATCCTGACGCGACAAATTAGTACAGCTTCCCGTTACATTAAAGAATACAGTCGGTTTCCCTTGTGCAATAACTGCATCATAAAGCCTCATTTGACACGGAGGCAGTTCTAAATCACGCTTGTCGCCGCTGTAATCGGCATTATACGCATCTCCAGCCTCTCCTTCAAGCAAAGTATTAAGCCCCATACAAAGGATTACCACATCTGCATTCCTTGCTGCTATAATTGCCTCCTCAAACGGAATATGCGGTGAGTTTGAGTTTGATATATCACAGCCTTTTGCATATGTAATATGCCCGCTTGCTTTATCTTGTATTCCTTTGAGTATGGTTGAATACCTCGATGGTGTTCCGTTATAATTGCCAAGAAGCACAGAAACGTCATCTGCATTAGGTCCTATTACCGCAATGTGTTCTGTTCCTTTAAGCGGAAGTATTCCGTCATTTTTAAGAAGAACAACGCTTTCCTGCGCCATCTTAAGATTTGTTTCCATATGCTCCTTACATTCTATGACATCAAGCGGAATGTCGTTGTACTCACAGTCATCATCAAACATTCCCAGTCTATACCTTGCTTCAAACAGCTTTTCCACCGCTTTTGTTATGGTTTCCTCGCTCACAAGTCCTCTTGCTATGGCGGCTATCAAATAAGCATATTCAGCTCCGCAGTTCATTATACAGCCATTGTTTACAGCAAGCGCAGCACTCTCAGCTGCATCTTCTGTAACTCTGTGATGTGTATGAAAATCACAAACAGCTCCGCAATCTGATACAATATATCCGTCAAACCCCCACTCATCACAGAGAATATCCTGAAGCAATGTTTTACTGCCGCAGCAAGGCTCACCGTTTAGTCGGTTGTATGCGCCCATAACTGCCGCAGGCTCTGCGTTATCAATACAATATTTAAACGCCCACAGATAAGTTTCACGCAAATCCTTTTCGCTGACAACAGAATTAAAACTGTGTCTTATTCCCTCAGGTCCACTGTGAACAGCGAAGTGCTTCAATGTCGCATCTGTTTTTCTGTACTTGCCATCACCTTGCATTCCTTTTACAAATGCCGTACCAAGCACTCCTGCAAGATACGGGTCTTCCCCGTAGGTTTCATGACCCCGGCCCCAACGCGGATCTCTGAAAATATTTATGTTCGGCGCCCAGCAGGTAAGTCCCTGATATATTTTTGTTGATCCAAATGATTTGTATCCGTTATATTTGGCACGCACCTCATTTGAAATATCCTCAGCCACCTTATACATCAAATCTTCATTGAATGATGCTGCCATTGCAATTGCCTGTGGAAAAACAGTCGCAGTTCCACTGCGCGCAACGCCATGCAAAGCCTCATTCCACCAATTATATGCCGGAATTCCAAGACGTTCTATTGCCGGCGCGTCATGCTGCATTTGTGCTATTTTTTCAGCCAATGTCATTTTTGACACAAGCTCTTTTGCCCGTTCCTTAAAATCCTCCATTATATTTACCTCCCTGAACAGAGTTCTCATAATTCCACTGTTTTCAATTTTTTATAAATACAGTTTATCATATGTTTTTATAACATTCAATACTTTTTTCTTGACTTTGTTATGTTTTTAGTATAGAATTAAATTGTCAATTGTTATACTTATTATATGTATTCGAATATAATACAAACTCTTTTTGCTGGAGGTTTTCAATATGAATTTATCATCAAAATTGCTTCGCATATGCACTGGTGTTCAGGCTGCTGCCATAATTGCCATTTCAATGCCTGTTTCAACATCCTATGCCGCCGCACCTGATCCGAATTGGCATGTAGTAAAAACACAATACAAAACAGACGATTATGTTATAGCCGGATATGAAGCCAAGGATTTTGGAATTTCCGCTAACGGCAGAACTGATGTAACTGAAAAAATCCAGACCGCTCTTGACGAATTATACAAAATCGGAGGCGGCACGTTATTTTTACCTGCAGGACGCTATGTTGTAAAGGGAACACTGAAAATACCTCAGGGAGTAATTCTTGCCGGCGACTGGCAAAGTCCTGACGAAAACAACGGAAAGGCTGCCGGAACAATACTTATGGCATACTCAGGACGCGGAGAAAATGATATAAATGACAATTACGACAGTGAGACTGAAAATATGCCGTTTATAACACTCGAACCAAACGCATCCATCAAGGGAATAAATATATGGTATCCCGAACAGGCACCTGACAATATTGTCCCCTACCCGACGACTATTCGTATGTACGACCCTAAAACATGGGGCGCGGACAGCACGAGAATAAGCAATGTTACATTTGTGAACTCATACAACGCTATTCGTCAGGGACCCTATTCAAGCGGTTGTCCCAATATTGAAAATGTATACATATCGCCCTTGCACACCGCAGTTGATATTGACGGTCTTGCTGATGTTGGTCGTTTCACTAATATTCATATCTCGCCCGATTATTGGATTAACTCCGAACTTGATAACGCCAAAGAGTGTGAAAATTCTCTGCGAACGTATACAAAGGAAAACGCAACCGGTATCAAGCTCGGGCGAATAGACTGGTCATATCTGTCTTTTTCTGAAATTGAAGGCTGTAAGCATGGTATGGAGTTTACACTTTCTCACAGCGTTCTAAGCTACAAAGACGGAGATCTTAACGGTACTATGAACGCATGGTCGTATCCTAACGGACAGATATACAATGCAGATATATCCGGCTGTGAAGTAGGATTATTCTCAGAAGGAACCTCCGGCGCGGGTATGCTCGTTGCTGAAATGAATATATATGACTGTGACACAGGAATTGAAGCTGTAAACGGCATCGAATCAGGCAACGGCAATCTTGAAATAGCAAACTCTGTTATAAGCGGCAGCAATTATGCAATCAACTATAACGCTCTTTCGAGAATGTGTATAGGAAATTCAAAGATTGACGGAAACATAGATATTCAAAGCAGCAATGTTTCTATCGCAGGCGCGGAATTTAAGAACTGCCCTTCTATTACGCTGAAAAACAACACTGATACAGTTCTTGATAAAAATGGAAATCCCGTTATAAAAACAGGACAGCTGATTATTTCTTCATCAGATAATCTTCCTGCCATAGATAATCAAAACAGCAGTCAGGTTATACATAATACATTGCAATATATGCCTCCAAATGTAAGCAGCATTACAGAAGAGCCCAACCTTGTCACAAAACCGTATAAGCCTGATATATTCGTTGTAACCAATGCGCCGTATAACGCGCCGCACAACGAGGTTGACTTTCAAAAATTCAACTCTCCATGTGAACAGGACGCATCAGCGGCAATACAACAGGCTCTTGATGACGCCGAAGCAAACGGCGGAGGTATTGTATTCTGTCCACCCGGCAGATATACATTAAAGTCACCCCTTTCAGTTGCAGCCGGTGTTGAACTCAGAGGCGCAATAGACCATACGCGCTTACCGATAAAGCTCGGAACTATATTTGATACCGTTGTTCCCGAAAATGAATTTTTAAATACCTCCTTCACGGAACTTAACACAAAAACCGTTGACGGAATTGATAATGTCTTAAGCGGCAACAGTATTTTTGGAGAAGTGCCCTCTCCCATTGTAAACGAAGACGGTACAGCTGCACGTTCTGTAACAGTCACACCCTACGGCTTACGATTGTATTCAGCTGCAGCCGCAGAACAGGCTCACGCATTTGACCATTCAACTCAGCTTGAATGCGGGAAAAGCGACAGTAAATATATCATTGAGGCTGTTGTGTCTCCAAAATCCATTAAAGAGAACGGCGAATTTTTTATAACACTTTCAAGACATGATGCAGGAACAAATAAAAATGCGGATGCTTTTCGTATAGCCAATTTCAAGGCTAACGGTAATATCCTTGAGCTACTAGGCGGCGTAAAAACTGAATTTTTGAATGATGAAATGTATTCTTTCCGATGGGAACTTGACCTTACAGATATAAACAATAAAACAATCACAACCACCGTAATAGCCACAAAGGGCAACCAAAAGGGCGAGATATTCAAGTCTGCCGCTAAATTTCCGGATGCCTATCAAGGAAATGTCGATAATGTAGGCCACATACTTCTGCAAGCCTCTAAAGTTTCAGGCGAGAGCAGCGGTGAATCAGAAGTATATGTTCATGGCGCAAGCGTACAAAGGGACAATGAGCTAAATGAACCTGCATGGGTTATGCTCAGAGGCGGCAGCGGTATAAATGGTATTACATTTAACTGTATAGGTCAGAAATATCTTCCCTCACCCAATCCCTCTCCCTATATGATTCGGGGACAAGGCAATAATATATATGTTAAAAACATCGCTCTTCGCAATGTGTATGACGGCATAGATTTCAAGACCTATTCCTGCAATAACCATTATATAAACGGGGTTGCGGGCATTGCGTGGCACAGTGAAATAGATATTGCCAATTCCGATAACGGCGTTATTGCAAATACTCAATTTAACTGGGGTTCTCTGCTGTACGGTTCGCAAAACAAGCTCGGCTGCTGGGAAGACTCACCTATTAACAGCTATACAGACGCAAACGGCAGCAATATAGACCCGCGCAGCTCAGTAAATGAACCGTATATGGAAAAATATATGTCAATGAACCTTGATTGTGTCACGGTTGACAATTGTAAAAACATACTGCTTTACAATAATTTCAGCATTTTCGGTTCAAGCTCACTCACCTTGAAAGGTGATACAAAGGGACTTTGTATAGGTCAGGGCGCCGACGGCTCTCGTTTTGGACTGAGAGTTGCAGACAATGCCAATGTGGATTTTGTCAATACGCAGATAGTAAGCTTTTATTATACTGATTCATCACATATAACCGCAGACGAAGGATACGGCGGAAGATGTGATTTTCTTAATACCAGCGCATGGTCAACACCATCAGCTAACATACGCTCGAACGGCGGAGAAATATATATGTATAACTCCACCTTTAACGGTGTAAGCAGAACTGCTTTTGCGGATTTGAGCAATGACGCATATGTCTTTTTGCAAACCGGATGGATAAACAACGCCAACGCAAACACTGTGCAGCCTGTAATCGGTGAGAATAATATTTCCTTTAGGGATTTGTTTTTTAACAGAAACTATAACAGCCTGCCAGAAACAACAAAACAGCCATCAGACAAACCAAATTCCGAGCCGAGAGCACCGCTCAATCCAAGACCCGGTACATATTATCCGCTAAACTCCAAACCGACATATATCGCCGAGCTTAACGAAACAACAGAATTTAATCGCATACAGCTTGTGTGGGAGGAGGAACAAAGCGATGATGTTCGTGTCAATGTAAACGGAATCATTTTAGAAGGAACTGTAAACGGAAAGACACTCAACCTTTTAAACGGAGCGGCTGAGGCGTCGGAAAATAATTCTAATTCGGAGGTGTTTAATCTTTACAATCTCACAGCGGATCATATTGAAATTACGGCAGAAAACAAGCCGATTGTAAAGCTATACAAGGATGAAAACTTGCAATATAAAATCACTGCAACAGGCTCAGAGCTTTTAAGCAGCCCTGAATATATGTTTGACGGAAATAAAGCAAGCGACAGCAATTTCTCAATGTTCTGGCATGTTGACCCAAAAGCAACGCCTTCTTCAAGCTTTGTTTCGGCATCTTTTGATAAGGAATACAGTATTTCTCAGCTTGCGCTGTACGCATGGGGACCTAACGGCTGGTATCCTAAAGGCTTTGATATATCCACTCATTCGTTCACTGCGCAAAGTCCTGCGGAAATAGGCTATCCGCGCAGTCTGCCTTATGTGCTGTCATCAACGCTTGATATAACAGCAGATGAATTTACAATCACTTTCCCCGAAGGCGGCTACAGCGATATAAACAATCCTGACACAAAAGAGGATGGCTCGGTTCAGTACAAATATGGTTTCCGTTTGTTTGAACTTGAACTGTATGGATCAGTAGATTCTGTATGGTCAGGAGATGTATCCGTTATCCCGTCTGAAAAGCCTGTAACAATTCCTGAGGTCACTAATACTCCAGAGCCTACAAATACTCCAGAGTCCACAAGTATACCTGAACCTACAAATACTCCGGATATCCCGCATACAACAGATACTCCTGCTCCTGATAAAGATTTTTTAGCTTTAACTGCGACAGAGTCGGATAGCGGACTTACATTTACCGCAACAGCAATGCTTGCACAGCCTTTTACCAATCCATATACAGCAATACTTGCACTGTATGATAATTCGGGTGTCCTTATAAGCGTGCGAATGCATTCGGTTAAAGAATCCCCTGAAGAAAACACTTTAATATTCGAAAACATTACTGTTCCCAACATAGAATATTACAAAGTCGCATTATTCAGATGGAATGATATAGATGGGGAATTCGGAATGATGCCCGTTGCTGAACCTATATTTTCCGCTTATATATCGACTAAGACCCAATAATCATAAACTGACTTTGGGAGACTCGACGCTATTGCTCGGGTCTCTTTTTTTCATTTCTGCTGTATTTTTAACTGACAAATTCATTTAATTGTATTCATTATAACCAAATACGCTTATTTGTCATATTTTTCTCAAAAAAAGATTGATTTTGATATATTAAAGTGTTATAATTGTTATATCATTATTAATTAAATTGATATATCTTTAATCAGAAAGGAATTAAGATTTTATGACAAAATTATCGCCCATAAAACTAACACCCGCCTACAAAGACTATATTTGGGGCGGAACAAAGCTTAAAACAATGTATAACAAACATTCCGCCCTTGATATTGTCGCTGAAAGCTGGGAACTTTCAGCGCACAAGGATGGTGAAAGCATAGTTGCAGACGGTCCATATAGCGGCCTTACGCTAACACAATACCTTAACGCAATAGGAAACAGCGCACTTGGCACAAATGCTAAAAACTTTGATTACTTTCCTATCCTAATAAAACTCATAGACGCCCGCAGTGCTCTTTCCGTGCAAGTACACCCTGATGACAGCTATGCGCTTGAGCATGAAGGCGAGTACGGGAAAACAGAAATGTGGTACATACTCGACTGTGAAGAAAATGCATCGCTGTATTATGGCTTTAAAAAGGACGTAACAAAAGAAGAATACAAGAACGCGATTGAGAATAACACACTTACGGATATATTAAACAAGATTCCCGTACACAAGGGCGATGTATTTTTCATTCCTGCTGGAACAGTACACGCAATAGGCGCCGGAATACTGATATGTGAAATACAGCAGAATTCCAATACTACCTACCGTGTATATGACTATAACCGACGTGATAAAAAAGGAAATACGCGCCCGCTTCATGTTGAAAAGGCAATCGCCGTATCTAATCTATCTAAGGCTCCCGAAATTCAGCAAGAGTCCGATGAAAGCAATGCAATACTTGCTCAATGCGAATATTTTACAGTCCGCGAGATAACCGTAGCTGATACTGCGTCAATAGACCTTGATACAACCAGTTTCCGTTCCCTGATAGTAACCGAGGGCAGCGCAAAGCTTGAAATAAACCACGAAACGCTTTCACTTGAAAAAGGCAACAGCATTTTCGTTCCCGCGCAGTCAGGCAGATTGAATATTTACGGAAACTGCACTCTGATTATGTCGCAGGTATAATATATCTTAGTATACTTATGCGGCAACTAACTGATGAATTAATATTTTACAAGGAGATTTTTATGAATTCGTCTTTATATCTTGAGTTGTCCAAAGAAGAATTAAGGAAACTCATAAGCGAAACGCTGAATACTGACATAAATTCCGCCAAACTGCTTACCGGAGGATTGTTCAATACCACTTATTACATAGATACAATGAAATATGGTTCAGTAGTGCTTCGTGCAGGTCCTGTTAATCGGCACTTGCTTCTTCCGTTTGAACACAGCCTAATGCAAGCTGAACAGTTGGTATACAAATTATGCCGAGAAGCGCAAGTTCCCGTTTCCGAAATCTTGTTTATGGACACTTCAAAAAGAATCATTGATTGTGATTATATGATTGTCAGATATATTCCAAGCGTACCAATGAATGAAGCAGTATTATGTTCTGATAATAACTCACAAATTTGCCGAGATATTGGAGCCGCAACTGCAAAAATGCACTCAATTACACACTCTCATTTTGGGCGAATTGTAGATGTTGAAAATGGAAAAGGGTTTTCTAAATGGAGTGATTGCTTATTGCACGAATTAAATCAATGGGAACGCCTGTCAAAATCAACCTCTCTCTTTTCGGATGCTGAATATATAAAAATCAGGCGAACTTTTGAAAATTCTATTCCTTTCTTGGATAAAATCCAAACTCCCAGCCTTGTGCATACTGATCTTTGGAAAGGAAATGTTCTGATTTGCTTTAATTCTGACATTCCTGAATTCGCTGCAATAATTGATGCAGACCGAGCAATGTGGGGAGATCCCGACGTTGAGTTTTCCTCAATCAATTGGACACATAGCGAACCAACATTTTGGGAAGGATATGGCAAAGCCCTAAAGCAGGATTTTGGCAGCCGCATCCGCAGAACGATATATACGCTTTTGTGGAGCTTACTCGATGCTTATGTTTATTTACAAGAATACAATCAACCGGAAAATGCTAATGAGAGAAAAATCAAAGCCTTACACCAGATAGATATACTTAGCACCCTACTGCACATAAAATAATCAGGCAGCTGCGTTCCATAAGAGTAAATCCAATTCAATATTGTTTAAGAAAAAGGCTTAATTTCATGTAATGAAATTAAGCCTTTTTTTCGCAGTTCTAATCCTTCAATTTACATATTCCAAGCAGCATTACCACCGAAAAAACAGTTGCAATAAGCAGTCCGTATTTCAAATTTCCGCCAAGCACACTTGCAGCAAAGCCTACAGCTGTCAGACCTGCTGATGCTCCCATATCTCCTGCAAGCGCCATAACTTAGTCAATTTCATCATACTATTTCTCCTGTTTCAAGCGCTGCGGGAAGCTTTGCTTGTTAAACAACTCCCGCACACTTGGATATATTTCAACGAATTTTCTGTACTTTTCCTCATATTTTGCTGCAATATCAACGCTCGGCGTGTATACATCTTTCGTTTTCACGATTTTATCAGCCGCTTCGTCCACATCCTTATACTCACCGAAGCCTACAGCTGCAAGTATAGCAGCACCCATTGCAGGCCCCTCTTCTTTTACAAGAGTTACAATCTCCATATTAAGCACATTCGCCATAATCGAGCACCAAAGAGGGCTCTTTGCACCGCCGCCGCATATTGTGGATCTATGTATCTTAATTCCCAAAGTTCTTGCAACCTCAACGGAATCTCTTATAGCGAACGCTACTCCCTCAAGCACTGCCTGAGTCATATTATTTCTTGTCGTGTCCATACTCATCCCTATAAATGCTCCTCGCACATCCGGATTATTATGAGGAGAGCGCTCGCCCATAAGATAAGGCAAAAAGAAGACATTATTTTCACCAAGGTTTTGTATGTTCTTTTGACTACCCTCATAATCCTTCGTTCCAAGTATCTCCTCAAGCCACCATTTATTGCACGATGCGGCACTAAGCATACAGCCCATGAGATGATATTTACCGTCGGCATGCGCAAAGGAATGAAGCGCGTTATTGTTGTCCATCGAAAATTTATCCTGTGAAATGAACACTGTTCCTGATGTACCAAGCGAAATATTGCATTTGCCCTTGCCTACCGTTCCTGTGCCTATCGCAGCGGCAGCATTATCCCCTGCTCCGGCTATAACTTTCACACTCTGCGGCAGTCCCGTTTCCTCTGACGCTGCTTTTGTAAGCGTTCCGATAACATCACTGCTTTCATAAAGCCCTGGCATTACTGCTTCCCTTATCCCGCATATACCGAGCATTTCCTCAGACCAGCATCGGTTTTTTACATCTAAAAGAAGCATACCTGATGCGTCCGACACATCTGTTGAATGTATCCCCGTCAACTTATAAGCTATATAATCCTTTGGCAGCATTATCTTATTTATACGTGCAAAATTATCAGGTTCATTTTCCTTTACCCACAGGATTTTCGGAGCAGTAAAGCCTGCAAAGGCAATATTTGCGGTATATTCAGATAATGTTTCTTTTCCTATTATGTTGTTGAGATATTCGCACTGTTTAGTACTTCTGCCGTCATTCCACAGAATGGCTGGTCTTATTACTTTATCGTCCTTATCTAACATTACAAGTCCGTGCATCTGACCACCGAAAGAAATTCCACCAATCATTGACTTATCATAGTCTGCTATAAGTTCTTTTAATCCGTCTTTTACAGCTATCCACCAATCCTCTGGATTTTGCTCTGACCAACCAGCTTGGGGGAAATACAATGGATATTCCTTTGAAACACTTTTTATAATTTCTCCATTATTGTCCATCATCAGCATTTTTACTGCTGATGTTCCTAAATCAATTCCTATATAATATGCCATAGCCATAGCCTTAACCCCACGGATTTTCAGTCGGGTATCTCACCCCCTTCGGCTGATTGTATCCAATTTCTTCAACAGGAACGCCCACATACTTAAATACTTCATATAAAGCCTTTGCATGATGTCCAAATGCCACTGCGCCGTGATGCGGATAATTCTTTTCAATCAATACGTGACGATAAAAACGTCCCATTTCAGGGATTGCAAATACGCCGATTGAACCGAATGAACGTGTCGCAACGGGAAGCACCTCGCCGTTTGCGATGTAACCGCGAAGCTTAGCATCAGAGGTTGACTGCAAACGGAAAAATGTAATATCTCCCGGCGCTATATCTCCCTCAAGCGTTCCGTTTGTAACCTCAACAGGGAGTGAGCGAGCCATAATTTTCTGATACTTCATCGAGCATGCCGCAAGCTTTGATGAGCAGGTATTTCCGCAGTGGAAGCCCATAAAGGTATCCTTATGCGTATAATCAAATTTACCCTTAATATCTGCATCAAACATATCCTTTGGAACTGAATTGTTGATATCAAGCAGCGTAACCGCATCCTGTGATACGCATGCTCCTATGTATTCGCTGAGCGCACCATAAATATCAACCTCGCAGGAAACTGGTATGCCTCTTCCTGTCAGTCGGCTGTTTACATAACACGGAACAAATCCAAACTGCGTCTGGAACGCAGGCCAGCATTTACCGGCGATTGCAACATATTTCTTTGACCCCTTATGAGCCTCAATCCAATCAAGCAATGTAAGCTCGTACTGAGCAAGCTTTGAAAGGATTTCAGGCTTTTTATTGCCCTCACCAAGCTCTTTTTCCATATCTGCTATAACCTCAGTGATTCTCTCATCTCCTTCATGCTCGTTAAATCTTTCAAACAAGTCAAGCTCCGAATTTTCCTCTATTTCAACACCGAGCTGATAAAGCTGATAAATAGGCGCATTGCAGGCAAGGAAGTTCAACGGACGCGGACCGAATGAAATAATCTTCAAGTCAGAAAGACCGATAATCACTCTCGCAACAGGCAAAAATTCGTTAATCATATCTGCGCATTCCTCTGCGTTGCCGACGGGATATTCCGGAATATACACCTTTACACCACGAAGCTTTAAGTTATAGCTCGCATTAAGCATACCGCAGTACGCATCTCCGCGGTCATCTGAAAGCGTGCCGATATTTTCTTCAGCAGCCGCCACAAACATCTTAGGTCCGTCAAACTGCTGCGCGAGCATAGTTTCGCTGATTTCCGGTCCGAAATTACCAAGATACACGCAAAGCGAGTTGCAGCCTGCTTTTTTTATGTCCTCAAGTGCTTGTTTCATATGTATTTCGCTTTCGACAATGCAAACAGGACATTCATATATACCATCTGCGCTGTACTTGTCTGCATACGCCTTTACAAGCGCCTTTCTTCTGTTTACCGAGAGACTTTCAGGAAAACAGTCGCGGCTTACCGCAACTATACCCACCTTTACCTTTGGAATGTTATTCATTTTTATTACCTCTTTTCCATTTCTATATTTGATTTCTGTTAAAAAACTTTTCTATATGATTATATCATTATAATATATCAAACTCAATCTTTTTCTTGCATTTGTTATATTTTTATATATTTTATACAATCATTGCTCCTACTTTTCATCAAATCTCATAATCACAGTATTTTTTTTACTTTTTTATTGACATTCCAGCTTAAGTAGGTTATAATACAATTATAACAAAGTTAGTCTTTGTTATATAGATTGATATAACAAATTTAATTCTGGAGGTTAGTGCAATGAATTATGATAAAGAATATTTCGTCAAGCTTCTTGAAAAACTTGTGCTGCCTTTAAAACAGCATTACTCTCCGAAAGGAGCAAACCTGTACCTTGGTCATACAGGCGCCGCATATGAGGATCGCACTATCCCTATGGAGGGATTTTCAAGAGTTCTCTGGGGACTTGTTCCCTTGTGGGCAGGCGGCGGAAATATTGACGGCTTCTCAGAAATATACGCCTCCGGCTTAACTGCCGGTACAGACCCGTCTTCGGACGAATACTGGGGTGGTTTCAGAAAAGGCGACCAGAAGTTTGTCGAAATAGCGGCAATATCCTATGGGCTGCTGCTTGCACCAGATAAGCTTTGGGAACCGCTCAGTGACACAGCCAAAGAAAATCTTTCGGCTTATTTGAGATTAAGCAACAATTATGAAGTATCCGATAACAACTGGAGAATGTTCCCCGTTCTTGTCAATCTTGCGTTAAAAAGCCTCAATCAGCCGTATGACCAGCATTTAATTGATTATGGCCTGGAGCGCCTTGATTCGTTCTATCTCGGAAATGGTTGGTATAAAGACGGAGTGACTGAACAGCGTGATTATTATATCCCATTCGCTCTTCACTTCTACAGTCTCATTTATGCTAAAGTCTGCGCTAATGACGATCCTGAACGCTGCGCTCTTTTCAAAGAACGCGCAGAAGAATTTGCTAAAGAATACATATATTGGTTCGACTCGAAAGGACGCGCTCTTGTATATGGCAGATCGCTTACATACAGATTTGCTCAAGCTGCATTCTGGAGTGCCTGCTTATATGCTGATGTTGATGTATTCTCTTACGGCATAGTAAAGGGAATTATTGTCCGTCATTTCGAAGAATGGTTTCAAAATCCAATTACTGACAACGGCGGCGTTCTTACAATCGGATATAGATATCCTAATTTACATATGTCAGAGAGTTATAACTCTCCAGGTTCTCCATATTGGAGCTTAAAAGCGTTTATATTACTCGCTTTACCTGATGAGCATCCTTTCTGGCAGGCAGAAGCTGATCCTTTGCCACAGCTTAATAAAAATAAGTTTCTTAAAGAAGCTCAAATGATTATTCAGCACGACGGTGACAAGGTGACAGCTCTTACTCCAGGTAGACTACATTACAATATTCATGTTCATGTGTCAGAGAAATACTGTAAATTCGCGTACAGCTCAGAATTTGGTTTCAGTGTTCCCCGCTCAAACAAGTTTTTTAATCACGCTGCACCTGACAGTACTCTCTCATTTGAAATAGACGGCTATATCTTCACTCGTAGGCTCTCCCTAAAGACAAACGTTGAAGAGGATAAAATTCTCTCTCTCTGGTCTCCTTTCAAGGGTATAATGGTCGAAACAACTCTTATACCTATTGAAGGGGGACATATCCGCCGTCATAAAATTACAAGCGATTATGATTGTATCGCGCGTGATGCAGGTTTCTCTGTATCATGTGTCGAAGGCACAGATTGTACATCCTATGGCGATGACAATTCTGTAACGGTTAAAAACAACTTTTCATTCTGTACTGTAGAAAGCGGTACGGGCGGTAAGCCAGAAGTTGTTTCATTCCATCCGAATACGAGCCTCGCATATCAGAAAACAGCTACACCGCTTGTTGTATATGATATAAAAAAAGGTGCAACGGAATTTGAAACAATTGTAAAATACTAAATAGCTCTCCATAAATTTTTATAAACAAGACCACCGCATTATTCAGCGGTGGTCTTGTTTATATGTCACATATACATAATTATTTTATTATTTAAGAAAAAAAATTGAAATAGTCGACCATGTATGATTGGCTATTTCAATTTTGTCAATATACAACCTTGACGGGACTATATCTATTAAAGAAATTTGTAGTAAAATTTATGATAGATATAGGTTGACATTAAAATAAATTTTAAGGTACGATCACTTTTTTGTCTACTTATTCTATGCCTCAACACCAAATTATAGAAATATACGAATTCTTTTAAATTAATTAAATTCCACAGCGTATTCTGCGCTAAACTGTTCACCTGCAGGCAAATTATTGGAATATTCACGTTCGGATAAGTCACCATGAAACCCAACAGCATCGCCGCGTCCATACCATGGTTCAACGCAAACAAACGGCGCATCCTTACCCGCTGGTGACCATAAGCCAAATAGGGGCGCATTTGTTTTTACAGATATATACTCCATACCATCTGGATAGCACAAGCTAATTTTACTCGCTTGTCTTCCCTCCACAATAAGCGCATCTCTGTCAAACATTCCTGCATTTATATTTGCATATCCATTGCATATAGATAACTTATATGTTTTAGACTTGTCAATAAGACCTCCATCAAGCAAGTAATATTCTATATCCTTGTCAGTGTCAAATTTAAGCTTATAATCACTTTGATTTCCACCGTTCAAAGGACACATAAATGCAGGATGCGCACCTATAGAAAAATACATTGATTTATCCGCTGTATTTTCAACTTTCCAGCCTACAGTAAGAACATTTTCCATAATTGCATAAGTAATTTTCAGAGTGAATTCAAATGGATACTTTTTTAGTGTTTCTTCATTTGAGGAAAGCATAAAAACAAGCCTTGTGTCGCTCTGCTCAGTCAATACAAACTCCATGTCTCGCGCAAATCCATGTTGTCCCATAGCATATTCTTTATCTTCTACTTTGTATATTCCACCATTAAGACTACCCACAAACGGGAATAAAACTGGAGATGTTCGTCCCCAATATTCAGGATTGGCATTCCACATATATTCTACTCCATTTTTAATAACAGATTTAACCTCTGCTCCATTGCTGTTTATTTCTACAGACATAATATTGTTTTTCATTGTGTAACGCATATTCTTCCCTCCTTTATATAAAGATGCCCTAGCCACGTGCAAAACTCTAAAAACATAGAGTTTATGCAATTTTACGAATGTGGCAAATCCGTTTGGTCACTATAAATTTAATATTTAATGTATAGAAAAAACCACTCTGATTTGGTATAA
>OGXL01001768.1_pt1 | contig 17187 bp, 9 predicted proteins | sample 1576311 | NCBI WGS metagenome assembly OGXL01 (sample SAMEA3541564, study PRJEB24748) | human gut metagenome | biome: human gut; feature: human-associated habitat; material: faeces | place: China | collected 2012 | reverse complement strand
GATCCCAGATAATTTACCCAGGGAGCAGGTGTGTCCGGACGGTCGATCACATATTCACGTTCTTTGTCATCAAAATATCCATATTTCATAATCTTATTTCTGTCCTTTCCATTGGTTTTAATTGAGCTTTACTATGATACGGTGACGTCCACCCGAAAGAGTATCAAGCATTCTGCGAGGAAGAACGGCGCGGCCGAGTTTGTCTGTCTGAAGTTTCTGCCCTTCGCAGAAAGACGAGGAGACTTTGTAGGCGCCGCTGTCTTTCCTGTCAGGATTTTCGTAGATGACATCAAGTTTCTTTCCGGCGAAAACAAGGCTGACCGATGCTTTTCCCTGATCGTCGAACTGTTCGGCCATAAGCCGGGGAGCCAGGATGAGATCCCCGGCCTCTCCACGGACGCCGAAGACCTGAGTGATCATGGTCATCATGAACCAGCTTGCGGCTCCTGTCAGATAGTGGTACATTCCTCTTCCGTCGGAGCGGAAATATTCCGGAATCCCCGGATAGATACGGCTGGTGTCAAAATCCAGGGCAGTTTCTGCCAATGTTTTCAGCGCTTTCCATCCTTCTTTGGCAAAACCACGGCGGTACAGGGCGTTGGCATACATCACAGTCATATGGGAGAATACGGCTCCGTTTTCTTTTTCACCGTATGCAAACCCGAACATGCGTCCCATGTCAAACTTTAATTCATGGAAATCCGTGTTCAACCGGTATCCCCCGATCTCTTTCTGGTAGAGATAGTGATCCGCGCTGTTTACGATTTTGCGGATCTGCTGTTCCGAAGCGACATTCCCCATAATTGCAAAAACCTGCCCTGTGAGTATCATTCGGACTTCATTTGGGAAAAATCCTTCTACCGCGCGCCCGTGATTATCGTAATAACTGTTAAACCATCCTTCATCCGCTCCGCCGTCAATCCATTCATGATCCTTCAGATAACCCGTCAGCCAGTCAGCTTTGTGCTCCAGATTTTCCGCCAGTTCGGACAGAGGGACGGAAAACCGTCTGCCGCTGACCCTGTGCCGGCAGCTCTGGGTATAGCTTGCAAGCAAATTTATTTTGTCTGCTGTGTTTTCAAATAATTCAGGATCATCGTTGAGCAGGATCCGCAGCTCTTCGGTCAGTTTTGTTTCTTTTACAGGAGAGCGGCTTTCAAGAAGCCGGATCATTGAGGCAAGCTCGCGAAGATTCCCTGTATATGCAAAGGTAAAAGCGACGCTTTCTCCGTGTTCGGAGGCCATGTCCAGGGCGTCGTTCCAGTCAGCTCCCCGAAGGCGGTAAATATTGTGGCCGCCGACCTCATAAAAAGCGGTCAGCTGCTGAATCAGAAGATGTTCCAATATGGTTCCGGTATAAATATTATTGTCCTCTGTGCGCAGCAGATTTCCCTGCCCGGCATCCCACAGGGTATCGATCTGTGTTCCTCTGTCTGACTGGGCATCTTTAAAATAAGGAGCCTGCCTGTTCAGGATATCGATATCACCTGTCTGGTCGATGTAAAGTTTCGTAGTCATTTGCGGCCAGAGTGCGTGATCCATCCATACCCGTGAGATTCCGTTGCGGTCTGCGATGAAATTGCCGTCTCCGTCTCCGATGATCGTTGCGTTTGTTCCATCGATCCGCACTCCGCCGAAGTTTTTCTCTATCATCTGCCCTACTCCGTTTGGATCCATGAGAAGGAGAGAAAGGCAGTCCTGCCAGAGATCCCGCCACCCTCGTCCGCCTCTTCCGTAATCGTGATGAGGCAGGAAAGAACATCCGAACAGACGCCGGAGGAAAGGCTGGAAACAGATCCATTTCATCAGCCGGTCAAAATCGGCGTCTCCGGTATGAAATCCCGTGTTGACTTTCTCTTTCCACCATGATTTCGTTATTTCTAGAGACTTCCGTACCTTGTCCGGAGAGTTGTATTTTTCATAAATACGGGCAATGCCCTCGTGTGTGCCTTCTACTCCGAGGAGCAGGATATATTCCGCTTCTTTGCCGGGGGCAAGCCGGATCCGGGGGAAACGGAAAGCGCCCATTGCTTCTTTGCCGGCGGCTGTGGTTCCTGCCGGCACACCGGAGTAATTTTCACAGACGGCACGGGGATGTGTGTAGGTGCCTCCTTCTCCCAGAAAGTCCTCTACAGTGGGATAGAAACTTTCCGGAGCCTGACCGCTGCCGCTGCATCCGCATACATAGTAGATTTTTGTGTTGGGACGATGCCCCCGCTCGTCAAAAGACATTGTCGGACGGACGAAGACTCCATTGGAATCTGTCCGGATGCGGTGGAGCATGGAAGTTACATTTCTGTGATCCCTTATATTATCAGCGCTCCGTCCGTAGATCGGAATTGCGGCGTAAGGGATCAGATCCTTTGTACTGTCTGACTGATTACGGACAGTAATGTGCATGATTTCTACATTATCATTTACAGGAATAAAGGAAGTGATCCGTGTCTCAAGGGAAAGGGCGGAAGAGAACCTTTCCAGTGTATGCCACATGAATCCTGCGGTAATTTTGCTTTGATCCTGAAGGGCTGTAAACTTTACCGCTTCCTGCTTTGCAGATGCGCCAGTCGCAGAGAAAATCCCTTCTTTTTCACATACAAGCCAGAAATTTCTGACAGAACGGTTGTTATGAAGATTTTCCGCGCTGACAGGTTCTAATAAGAAGGTTTCCTGATCTGTCTTGGAGTCACCGCCCAGATTTGGGGTAAGAGAACTCTTCAACCCTGTTTCTGATGCCAGCGGAAAATAAAGATAACTAGTATTTTCCGGCTGTTTTATAGAAAAACTGCCGTATTCGTCAATAAACTGCAGATGTTTCATTTTGCGTCTCCTTTCATGATTCTTATTTATTATTTATGGAAATTATATAAGAATCTTTATATAGCAAAAATCAGAAAAAGGGGGAAAAATATCAGAATCATGACATAAAATCTTAATGTGCCGAAAACGGGTCATAAATCTGATATTTTTTCGGAATTTATAATATATTGAGCAGCCGGCTTGAGCTATAATTCTATCATCGTAAGCAGGGCGGGGGCCTTGTGGATAATATAAGACAGGAGGATTGAACAATGAAAAAGAGAGTATTTGCTGCTTTAATGGCAGCAGTCACTGCGGCAGGATTGCTGGCAGGATGCGGCAGTTCGGGATCTGATGAAGGATCCGGAACAACAGAGAGTACGGAAGAGGGAAAGGTCATCAATATTTACAGCTGGAATGATGAGTTCCGTACTCGGCTGGAGGCTGTGTATCCGGAAGTTGAGAGTACATCCGATGACGGAACAGTAACCACATTGAAAGATGGAACGGAGATTCACTGGGTGATTAATCCGAACCAGGACGGCGTCTACCAGCAGAAACTCGATGAAGCGCTCATGAACCAGGCGGACGCGGCGGCAGATGATAAGATCGATATTTTCTTATCAGAGACAGATTATGTTTATAAATATACGGATGCAGAAGCCGACGTTGCAATGCCGCTGACAGATCTTGGAATTGATCCGGACACGGATCTGGCAGACCAGTATGATTTTACCAAGACGACAGCTTCTGACCGTGAAGGAGTCCAGAGAGGTTCTACCTGGCAGTGCTGCCCGGGAGTCCTTGTATACCGCAGAGATATTGCAAAGGATGTATTCGGAACGGATGATCCGACAGCAGTAGGCGAGAAAGTAAAAGACTGGGATACTCTGAAAGCAACTGCCGAGGAGCTGAAGGCAAAAGGATATTATACATTTGCTTCTTATGCAGATACATTCCGTGTATACAGCAACAATATGAGCGAGCCTTGGGTAGCGGACGGCGAGACTACAGTAAAAATAGACCCGCTGATCATGGACTGGGTGGAAAATTCCAAAGAGTGGCTGGATGCCGGCTATCTGGACAAGACTGTAAAAGGCCAGTTTAATGATGACTGGAACAAGGCAATGGGATCTTCTTCCAAGGTGTTCGCATTCCTGCTTCCGCCGTGGGGCATTGACTTTACCTTGAACCCGAACTGGGACGGCGATGCAGGCGCATGGGCAGTCACGAATCCTCCGCAGGAATACAACTGGGGCGGATCTTACATCCATGCGGCAACGGGTACGGACAATCCAGAACACGTAAAGGACATTATTTTGGCAATGACTGCAGACAAAGATACTCTGCTGAAAATCTCCAAGGATTATCTTGACTTTACAAATACGGTAAGCGGTATGGAAGAGGCAGCCGCAGACGATACATATGCATCTGATTTCCTGGGCGGACAGAACGCATATGAGTACTACGCACCGGTAGCGGAAAATATAAAGATTGCTCCGCTTTCAGCGTATGATCTGGGATGTGTCGAACTGTTCTAGAACTCATTCAGCGATTATTTTCAGGGTAATGTAGACTTTGACAAGGCGAAAGCAAACTTTGAAACCGCAATCAAAGAGCGTTATCCGGATATCACAGAGGTTGAGTGGCCCGAATAATGCAGCAAGCCGGCAGCCCCGCGGACGGACAGTCCGTAGGGCTGCCGGAAACAGAAAGGAATGATACTTTATGAAAAAGAAGCGTAAAAGTGTCAGCTATGCTAAGTGGGGATATATTTTTATCCTGCCGTTTTTTATATGTTTTCTGATTTTTTCTTTGATTCCTCTGATCGATACAGTCAGATATAGTTTCTTTGAATATTACCGGTCGGGGATCAAAGAAATCGGTCCCAATTTTATCGGGATGCAGAATTATATCAGCCTGCTGGGATCAGATATGCTGAAATATGCGGGCAATACACTGATCCTTTGGGTCATTGGATTTATTCCGCAGATTGTTGTGGCGCTGCTTCTTGCAAACTGGTTTACGGATATCCGTCTGAAGATCAGAGGCAAGCAGTTCTTTAAGGTGGTTATCTATCTCCCGAACTTGATCATGGCATCCGCATTTGCAATGCTGTTTTTTGCAATGTTTTCAACAAACGGACCGATCAATTCGATCATGATATCTCTAGGATGGATCAGCAAGCCGATAGATTTCCTCGGATCCGTGATCGGGACCAGATCCCTTATAGGACTTATGAATTTCCTGATGTGGTTTGGAAATACGACGATTATGCTTATGGCGGCAATCATGGGGATTAGTCCGGATATATTTGAAGCCTGTGAACTGGACGGATGTACAGGCATTCAAAGATTCTTTTATATAACACTTCCGCAGATCAGACCGATTCTTGCATATACATTGATCACATCAATTATTGGAGGGCTGCAGATGTTCGATGTACCGCAGATCCTGACCAATGGACAGGGAAATCCGGACCGTACATCCATGACACTGATTATGTTCCTTAACAGCCATCTGGAGAGCAGAAACTATGGAATGGCAGGAGCGTTGTCCGTATATCTGTTTATTGTAAGCGGAATCCTATGTTTCTTTGTATACAGAATCACAAACGGGAGCAGCGATGATGGGACAAAAGCGGAAAAGAAGAAATTAAGAAAAACACGGAAAGGGGGAAGATAGGTTATGAAATCGAAAAATAGAATGCGGGGAAAGACAATACTTGCCTATATAGTGCTTATATTCCTTTCGTTCTTATGCCTATTTTTCTTTTATATCCTGATTGTGAACGCAACACGTTCCCATGCAGATCTGCAAAAAGGTTTTTCGGCAATTCCGGGAACCTATTTTCTGGAAAACTTGAAGAACGTTGCAAATGATGGAAGTTTTCCAATGTTTAAGGGAATTTTGAACAGTCTGATTGTTTCTGCCTGTTCAGCGGCTCTCTGTACATACTTTTCAGCATTGACCGCATACGGTCTTTACGCATATGATTTTAAGGCCAAAAAAGTTGCATTTACATTTATCATGGCAATACTTGTCATGCCGACACAAGTAACGGCAATGGGTTTTCTTCGGCTGATCACAAATATGGGTATGTATGATTCGCTTCTTCCGCTGATCATACCGTCCATTGCGTCTCCCGCTGTATTTTACTTTATGTACAGTTATCTACAGTCGTCTCTTCCGCTGTCCCTTGTAGAAGCGGCAAGAATTGACGGATCAGGAGAGTTTAGGACGTTTAACCAGATTGTAATCCCGATCATGAAGCCGGCGATTGCAGTACAGGCAATATTTACTTTTGTAAGTTCATGGAATAATTACTTTATTCCTGCGTTGGTGATCCAGTCCAAGGACAAAATGACGGTACCGATCCTGATTGCAACGCTCCGGGGCGCGGATTATATGAATTTTGATATGGGTAAAATCTACATGATGATCACAGTAGCAATCGTGCCGATCATTATTGTATATCTTCTTCTTTCCAAATACATCATTGCAGGCGTAACGCTTGGTGGTGTAAAAGAATAAAAGGCAGAAAAACTGAGAAACCGCTACGGGGCAATCCTCTTAATATGGAGGAAAACACGATGGCGGTTTCTTTTGCTGTAATATAAAAAATTATAATAGATAACGAGGTATGATGATGAAAAAACAGATACACAGCGGCAGTCTGAAACAGGAACTGTCTGAACGTGAGAAAAGACACAGCGCGTTGGCGAGAAGAACGGCGGCGGAAGGAATCGTGCTTCTTAAAAACGAGGGGATGCTCCCGCTGAAGACGTCTGATCCCATCGCCCTGTTCGGCAGCGGCGCCGGGAAGACAGTAAAAGGCGGCATAGGATCCGGCGATGTAAATAACAGGAACAGTATTTCTGTTTACAGAGGAATAAAAGAAGCCGGAGCAGTGGTTACAAATGAGGACTGGATTCAGGATTATGATAAACGTTATAAAGAAGCCAGAGAAGAGTGGAAAGAAAAGATACTGGAGGATGTGCGTCATGTACAGAATCCATTTGATGCCTACGCGGCGAATCCGTTTTCTCTTCCGGACGGACGCAGAATTCAGGAAACGGATCTGAAGGGAGCCGCTGCCGCGGTTTATGTGATAAGCAGGATCTCCGGAGAAGGGAAAGACCGGCGCATTGAAAAGGGAGATTATTATCTGAGCAGCAGAGAGAGGGAGGATATATTGTACCTTGACAGGTTTCATATTCCTCTGATTTTGATATTGAACTCCGGCGGTCCGGTTGAGCTTACGGATATCCTTCAGGAAACGGAGAATATCCGTGCGGTTCTGAACATTTCCCAGCCGGGGCAGGAAGGTGGACACGCTGTTTCGGATATTCTTTTCGGCAGGGCGGTGCCGGAAGGGAAACTTACGGCAACATGGGCCCAGCAGTATGAGGACTACCCTTTCTCAGATACATACAGCTATCTCAACGGAGATCTGGAAAAAGAAGAGTACAGGGAAGGTATCTATGTGGGGTACCGTTACTTTGACAGTTTTGGCGTAAAGCCGCTGTTTTCTTTCGGATACGGACTCTCCTATACATCGTTCGGCTTGGCATTCCGTATCCTGCAGACGGAAAAATCTTCTGTTCAGGCACGGGTCGCGGTCACAAATACAGGACAAAGCTATGCCGGCAGGGAAGTGGTGCAGGTATATGTATCTTTTCCTCAGGGCAGAATTGAAAAAGAGAGCCGAAGACTTGCGGGATTTGCAAAGACAGACCGTCTGATGCCGGGAGAGAGCCGAGAAGTAGTTGTGGAGATCCGGCAGAAGCAGCTTGCCGTATTTTCTGAAGAGCGGCAGGCGTGGATCGTGGAAGCAGGAACATACGGTATATGGGTGGGAAACAGTCTGGATTCTGCTGTGCTCTCGGCTTATCTCACAGTCCCCCGGGAAGTGGTTCTGGAGAGAACGCACCGGATCTGTCCCCGAAAAGAGCCGTTTGAAGAACTATGCCGGGACAGTTTCGGAAACAGTGAAAGCAGAGCGGAGGAAGAAAAGGAAAAAACGATACCGGTATATGAATTTGTGCCATGCAGCCAACCGGAAATTCAGTATGTATCACCGGCAGAAGAACAGTATTCTGTGGAGGAACTGATCCCGCTTCTGTACGGTAATATTACAGCAGGAGCCAGTACACTTGGATCAGCCGGAATCCGTGTACCCGGTTCGGCGGGCGAGACAACAGAATCACTGGAGGGAAAATATGATATCCGTTCTCTGATCATGGCGGACGGACCGGCAGGTCTGAGGCTCAGACAGAGTTACCAGGTTGACAGGGAGACAGACTCTGTTCACAGCGCCGGCGTTTTAGGTTCTCTGGAAAACGGTTTTCTGGAATCAGAGGAAATTTATGAAAACGCGGACACTTACTATCAGTATTGTACGGCGTTTCCGGTAGGCACTGCTTTGGCGCAGACATGGGATACCGACCTGCTCTGCGAGTTCGGACGTGCAGTTGCGGAAGAAATGAGAGAATTCCATATAGATCTCTGGCTGGCACCCGGTATGAATATCCAGAGAAATCCTCTCTGCGGGAGAAATTTTGAATATTTTTCGGAAGATCCGCTTCTGACAGGCGTACTTGCATCCGCAGTCACCAGGGGTGTTCAGGAGCAAACAGGATGTGGTGTGACGGTCAAACATTTTGCCTGCAACAATCAGGAGGATAACAGAATGGGAGTGGACTCCTGTGTTTCAGAGCGGGCGCTGCGTGAGATATACTTGCGCGGGTTTGAGATTGCGGTAAAAGAGAGTACACCGGCGGCAATCATGTCATCATACAATCTGATTAACGGCGTCCATGCGGCGAACAGTTACGACTTGTGTACGGTTGTCGCACGAAAGGAATGGGGATTTGAAGGCGTGATCATGTCGGATTGGAATACAACAGTACCGGAGGACGGAAGTATCCCGTGGAAATGTGCCGATGCCGGAAATGATATCATCATGCCGGGAAATAGTGATGATGATGAGAATATCCGGCAGGCGTATGCACGGGGTGATCTGACAGAAAAAAAGATCCGTGAATGCGCAGGAAGAATCATATCATTAGTAAAAAAATTAAGTGAGGATGCGTAGGAAGGTTTCCGGAAGTTAAAACAGATATTTCATGAGAAACCGCTGGCGGGAAAGAATTCCAATGAAGGGATCTTACCTGTCAGCGGCTTTTTTGTGGTACAGAAAATTGGTAACACGTAAAGAATTTGAAGAGTACATCAGTCAGAGTCTTGTAATCTGACGACTATACTCTTGAGGGTTTAAGGTCACTGTGATATAATCTGAGTGTTGCAGTGGAACCTTTTCCGCCTGGGGAAAGGAATCGGGTATTCTGACATATAACTCGGCGTATATCCATGCGAAAATTGTGTAAATATGGTGTTGTGCCACCGAAGAAAGCCTTGTAAATACAAGAAAAATAAAGGAGATGTAGAGATATATGAAATTAGGAATCGTAGGCCTGCCCAACGTGGGCAAGAGCACACTTTTTAATTCACTGACAAAGGCGGGGGCGGAGTCGGCAAACTACCCCTTCTGCACCATCGACCCCAACGTGGGCGTGGTGACCGTGCCTGACGAGAGGCTGAACGTGCTGGGAGAGATGTATCACACAAAGAAGATCATCCCGGCGGCCATTGAATTTGTAGACATCGCAGGGCTTGTCAAAGGGGCCTCAAAGGGAGAGGGCCTCGGGAACCAGTTCCTGGCCAACATCCGGGAGGTGGACGCCATCGTGCATGTGGTGCGCTGCTTTGAGGACAGCAACATCGTCCATGTGGATGGAAGCATCAACCCCCTTCGGGATATCGAGACCATCAACCTGGAGCTCATCTTCTCGGATCTGGAGATCCTGGAGCGGCGCATCGCCAAGACCACAAAGGTGGCCAGAAATGACAAGACGGCGGCCAAGGAGCTGAAGCTCCTGGAGAAGATAAAAGCCCACCTGGAGGAGGGCAAGCTGGCCAAGAGCTTTGACGGGGCTGAGGACGAGGAGGAGCAGGAGTGGCTGGAGAGCTACAACCTTCTCACCTGGAAGCCGGTGATCTTTGCCGCCAATGTAGCTGAGGACGACCTGGCTGACGATGGCGCCGCCAATGCCGGCGTGCAGGCGGTGAGGGAGTACGCGGACAAAGAAGGCTGCGAGGTGTTTGTTGTGTGCGCGCAGATCGAGCAGGAGATCGCAGAGCTGGACGATGACGAGAAGAAGATGTTCCTGGAGGATCTGGGACTTTCCGAGTCCGGCCTTGAAAAGCTCATCAAGGCAAGCTACCGTCTCCTTGGACTTATCAGCTATCTGACGGCAGGGGAGCCGGAAGTGCGGGCATGGACGATCAAGAACGGTACAAAAGCACCCCAGGCTGCCGGCAAGATCCACTCTGACTTTGAGAGAGGATTTATCCGGGCCGAAGTGGTGGCCTACGACGATCTGATCGCCTGCGGCTCCCACAATGCAGCAAAAGAAAAAGGCCTGGTCCGCCTGGAAGGAAAGGACTACGTTGTGAAAGACGGAGATATTATGCTGTTCCGGTTCAACGTATAGAAAGACTGGCGGGAAAGGACAAGATATATCATGCACACTTCAATTGAATTCCCAAACATCGGCATTCATCTGGACAATGTGGGAAAGACCGTCACGGTTTTCGGATTCGATATTGCCTACTACGGCATTGTCATCGGCATCGGTATGCTGGCGGGCATTGCCATGGCCATGATGGAGGCGAAGCGCACAAACCAGAACCAGGAAGATTACATTGATATCGCTATTTTCGGCATCATCTTCGGTATTATCGGCGCGCGGATCTACTATGTCGTGTTCGCCTGGGATATGTATAAGGACAATTTGCTGGAGATATTCAATACCCGCCACGGCGGGTTGGCCATCTACGGCGGCGTCATAGCCGCGGTCATCACCGTGTTTGTGGTGGCCAGGGTGAAAAAACTCCCGGTTGCCCTTCTGCTGGACACAGGATGCTTCGGTCTGATCACCGGACAGATGATCGGCAGATGGGGAAATTTCTTTAACAGGGAGGCCTTCGGTGATTACACGGACAATCTCCTGGCTATGCGGATCCCCCTGGATGCGGTGCGCTCCTCGGATGTGTCTGAGAACATCCGGGAGCATATAGATGTGATAGACGGCGTGTCCTATATCCAGGTACATCCCACTTTCCTCTATGAGTCGCTCTGGTGCCTTATGGTGCTGGTGATCCTTCTGCTGTACCGGACCCACAAAAAGTTCAACGGAGAGCTTTTCCTGATGTACCTTGCAGGCTACGGCGCGGGGCGTGTCTGGATCGAGGGCCTCAGGACGGATCAGTTATGGTTCCCGGGCACGGAGATCCCGGTGTCCCAGGTGCTGGCAGGTGTACTGGTGGTGGTGGCTGTCGTGCTGATCGTGTGCGGACGACGGGGGCTTGTACCGAAAAAGAAACAAAAGAAAACAGAGTAAAATCTGGACTTTTAAAATGGCACGGTCTATAATAAAGATATATGTGAAAAATTAAATTATTATTTTTCAAAAATCTAAGGAGGAACAAGAAAATGGCAAGAAAAATGAAGACCATGGATGGTAATCATGCGGCAGCTCATGCGTCATACGCATATACAGACGTTGCAGCTATTTACCCGATCACGCCTTCATCCGTTATGGCAGAGGCCACAGACGAGTGGGCGACACAGGGAAGAAAGAACATCTTTGGACAGGAAGTGCAGGTTACAGAGATGCAGTCAGAGGCCGGCGCAGCAGGTGCTGTTCACGGATCACTGGCAGCAGGTGCCCTGACTACTACTTATACAGCTTCCCAGGGTCTGCTTCTTATGATCCCCAACCTTTACAAGATCGCCGGCGAGCAGCTCCCGGGCGTGTTCAACGTCTCTGCCCGTGCACTTGCAAGCCACGCGCTTTCTATCTTCGGTGATCACTCAGATGTTTATGCCTGTCGTCAGACCGGATGCGCAATGCTCTGCGAGTCCAGCGTACAGGAAGTTATGGACCTGACACCGGTTGCACACTGCGCAGCTATCAAGGGACGCATTCCTTTCATCAACTTCTTTGACGGTTTCCGTACATCTCACGAGATCCAGAAGATCGAGACATGGGATTACGAGGATCTGAAAGATCTGGCAGATATGGATGCCATCGATGCATTCAGAAAACACGCTCTGAATCCGAACCATCCGTGCCAGAGAGGTTCCGCTCAGAACCCGGATATCTTCTTCCAGGCAAGAGAGGCAAGCAACCCGTACTACACAGCTATGCCGGCTATCGTTCAGGAGTACATGGACAAGGTTAACGCCAAGATCGGCACAGACTACAAGCTGTTCAACTACTACGGAGCAGAAGATGCAGAGAAAGTCATCATCGCTATGGGCTCTGTATGCGACACAATCGAGGAGACAGTTGACTACCTGCTCGCGGCAGGACAGAAAGTCGGCCTTGTAAAAGTACGTCTGTACAGACCGTTCAGCGCACAGGCACTGATCGATGCAATCCCGGATACAGTTAAGACAATCTCTGTATTAGACAGAACAAAAGAGCCAGGAGCTCTCGGCGAGCCTCTGTGGCTGGATGTTGTCGCTGCATTAAAGGGAACAAAATTCGACGCAGTTCCGGTACTTTCCGGACGTTACGGATTAGGTTCCAAGGATACAACACCGGCACAGATCGTTGCTGTATACAATAACACAGAAAAAGAGAAATTCACAATCGGTATCGTGGACGACGTGACAGGACTTTCCCTGGAAGAGGGCGAGCAGCTTGTTACAACTCCGGAAGGAACCATCAACTGTAAGTTCTGGGGACTTGGAGCCGACGGTACTGTAGGAGCGAACAAGAACTCCATCAAGATCATTGGTGACAACACAGATATGTACGCACAGGCTTACTTTGACTATGACTCCAAGAAGTCCGGCGGTGTGACAATGTCTCACCTTCGTTTTGGTAAGAAGCCGATCAAATCCACATATCTGATCAAGAAGGCTAACTTTGTTGCATGCCACAACCCGTCCTACATCAACAAGTACAACATGGTACAGGAGCTGGTAGACGGAGGAACATTCCTTCTGAACTGCCCGTGGGATATGGAAGGACTGGAGAAACACCTTCCGGGACAGGTGAAAGCATTCATCGCTAACCACAACATCAAATTCTACACAATCGACGGTATCAAGATCGGTAAGGAGATCGGACTTGGCGGACGTATCAACACAGTTCTTCAGTCTGCATTCTTCAAACTGGCTGCCATCATTCCGGAAGAGGAAGCCATCGACCTGATGAAGGCCGCTGCAAAGGCTACATACGGAAGAAAAGGTGACAAGATCGTACAGATGAACTACGATGCCATCGATGCAGGTGCAAAACAGGTGCACGAAGTGACAGTTCCCGAGAGCTGGAAAGACTGTGCAGATGAAGGATTATTCACACCTGAGGTTAAGGGCGGAAGAACAGAGGTTGTAGACTTCGTTAAGAATATCCAGTCCAAGGTAAATGCTCAGGAAGGAAATACACTGCCTGTATCTGCCTTCAAGGATTACGTAGACGGTTCCACACCGTCCGGTACATCTGCATACGAGAAGCGCGGTATCGCAGTAGACATCCCGGTATGGAAGTCAGAGAACTGTATCCAGTGTAACCGCTGTGCATATGTATGTCCGCACGCAGTTATCCGCCCGGTAGCTCTGACAGAGGAAGAGGCAGCCAAGGCTCCGGAAGGATTTGACACGATCGATATGATCGGCATGCCTGGCATGAAGTTCGCCATCACTGTATCAGCTTACGACTGTACAGGATGCGGTTCCTGTGCAAATGTCTGCCCGGGCAAGAAGGGCGAGAAGGCTCTCGTTATGGCAAACATGGAAGAGAACGCAGGATGCCAGACAGGATTCGACTTCGGAAGAGAGATTCCTGTAAAACCGGAAGTAGTAGCAAAATTCAAAGAAAATACAGTAAAAGGTTCTCAGTTCAAACAGCCGCTGCTTGAGTTCTCAGGCGCATGTGCAGGATGTGGCGAGACACCTTACGCAAAACTGATCACACAGCTCTTTGGTGACAGAATGTACATTGCCAACGCTACAGGATGCTCCTCTATCTGGGGTAACTCCTCACCGTCCACACCTTACACGGTAACACCGGAAGGCAAAGGACCGGCATGGGACAACTCCCTGTTCGAGGACAACGCAGAGTTCGGATATGGTATGCTGCTGGCTCAGAACACAATCAGAGCAGGTCTGAAGACAAAAGTTGAGTCTGTTATGGAGTCCGACAAAGCTTCTGAGGAAGTGAAAGCTGCATGCAAAGAGTGGCTTGACACATACGGATGCGGCGCTACAAACGGAACTGCTACAGACAACCTTGTAAAAGCTCTGGAAGGATGCGACTGCGAAGTATGCAAGGACATCGTAAACAACAAAGACTTCCTGGCCAAGAAATCCCAGTGGGTATTCGGTGGTGACGGATGGGCTTACGATATCGGATTCGGCGGTGTTGACCATGTACTTGCAAGCGGCAAGGATATCAACATCATGGTATTCGATACAGAGGTTTACTCCAACACAGGCGGACAGTCCTCCAAGGCTACAAAGACAGGCGCGGTTGCTCAGTTCGCAGCAGGCGGAAAAGAGACAAAGAAGAAAGATCTTGCCAGCATCGCAATGAGCTACGGATACGTATATGTTGCACAGATCGCTATGGGTGCTGATTTCAATCAGACTGTAAAGGCAATCTCTGAGGCTGAGGCATATCCGGGACCGTCACTGATCATCGCATACGCTCCGTGTATCAACCACGGTATCAAGAAAGGTATGAGCAAGGCTCAGACAGAGGAGCAGCTTGCTGTTGAGTGCGGATACTGGAACAACTTCCGTTACAATCCGGCGGCAGAAGGTTCCAAGTTCACTCTGGACAGCAAAGAGCCTAAGATGGAAGGATACCAGGAGTTCCTGAACGGCGAGGTTCGTTACAATTCACTTGTAAGATCCAACCCGGAGAAAGCTGCCGTAATGTTCGCTCAGAACGAGAAGGAAGCAAAAGAAAGATACGAATATCTGAAGAAACTTGTGACTCTGTACGGAACAGAAGAATAAAAAAGTTCTGTAAAACAGATCAGTCGGAAATAGGACTGCGACTCTGTAGGCGGGCAACCGCCTGCAGGGTCGCTTTTTCTATCTGAAAAGAGATTTTTCACTGATTTGCAGTGCGGATGTGGAAATAATGGTTGACTTTCCCATCCAAAGATGATAGAAATGTATATATGGATAAGTAAGACTGGATAGAGGCGCAGTGTCTATCAGTACCGTGTGGCCACAGTCCCGGGAGGACTGCTGCACAGGGAAAGGGGATGCTGCCGAAGGGAACAGGCTGCCCGGAGTGGGTTCCCTGGGCCGTATGGAGAAGATCCTGCGGACTGTCACAACTGTGGAGCGCTATCATAGTATCAATGGATGAGGAATATATACTGTTATGCCAGCAGAGGTACCGTATATCTGACCTGCATTTGACATGCCATGAGTAAGTGCACGCAGCGCTTATTCATGGTATTTTTATTTTGCGGGGAAGTCCTTGGACTCCCTGACAAGTCTTTGTATGAGAGAGGAAGGTACTTATGAGGAATGTAAAGAGAAAGGTTATGTGGACTCTCTTCATGGTCATGCTTTTCGTGGCCTGCAGTCCGCTCCTGGCTTTTGCGGCTGAGGAGGGAGAAGAGTATGTCCCGAAGATGTTTGCTACGCCGTGGTCCCTGCTTCCGCCCCTTGTGGCTATTGTGCTTGCGTTGATCACAAAGGAAGTGTACAGTTCCCTGTTTATCGGGATTTTGATCGGTGGTATTTTTTATTCGGGATTCACATTTGAGGGAACGATTACCCATGTGTTCCAGGGAGGCATTATCTCGGTGCTCTCTGATAGTTATAATGTAGGAATTCTTGTGTTTCTTGTCATTCTTGGTATTATGGTCTGTATGATGAACAAAGTGGGCGGTTCTGCTGCTTTCGGAGAATGGGCAAAAGGCCATATTAAAACAAGGACAGGCGCCCAGCTGGCAACAATCCTTCTTGGCGTGATGATCTTTATTGACGACTATTTTAACTGCCTTACAGTGGGAAGCGTTATGCGCCCCGTGACAGACAAACACAATATATCCCGAGCCAAGCTGGCATATCTGATCGATGCGACAGCTGCTCCTGTGTGTATCATAGCGCCGATTTCTTCCTGGGCCGCTGCAGTGACCGGCTTTGTCCCCGGCGAGGACGGATTTTCTGTTTTCATCCGGGCTATCCCCTATAACTTCTACGCCCTGCTGACGATTTTCATGATGGTCGGTATTGCGATCCTTAAGGTGGATTACGGACCTATGCGGATTCATGAGAACAACGCTATCAAGGGAGATATCTATACCACGCCGGATCGTCCCTATGCGGATGCGGAGAAGGAAATTGTGACAGGAAAGGGAAAGGTCATTGACCTGGTATTTCCTATCATTACGCTGATCATCTGCTGCGTGATCGGCATGATCTATACAGGTGGTTTTTTCTCGGGAACGGATTTTGTTACATCCTTTTCACAGAGTGACGCTTCCGTGGGACTTGTGCTGGGAAGCTTCTGCGCCTATGTGATTACCATCATTTTCTATATGATCCGCCGGGTCATAAAATTCGGTGAATGTATGTCCTGTATTCCGGACGGGTTCAAGGCCATGGTACCGGCCATTCTGATCCTGTCATTTGCATGGACGCTGAAGGCCATGACAGACAGCCTGGGAGCTGATGTATTTGTGGCGGATCTGGTGCAGTCCAGCGCAGGCAGTCTGATGAACTTCCTGCCGGCCATTGTATTCCTGGTAGGATGCGGGCTTGCCTTTGCCACAGGAACATCCTGGGGAACATTCGGTATCCTGATCCCCATTGTTGTGGCTGTCTTCCAGGGACAGAACGAGACCATGATGATCATCTCCATCTCCGCCTGCATGGCAGGTGCTGTGTGCGGCGACCACTGCTCGCCTATCTCGGACACCACGATCATGTCGTCAGCGGGAGCCCAGTGCAACCACGTGAACCATGTCACGACGCAGCTTCCCTACGCGATCACAGTGGCGGCCATATCGTTTGTGACCTACATCATTGCCGGGTTTGTGCAGACAGCCTGGATCGCTCTTCCGGCAGGTATCGTACTTACGCTGGGAGTGCTGCTTGTGCTGAGACATATTTACGGAAAAGAGGAAGAGTAAGCCTCTGCGGATAAAAAGGAAAACGTGAGATAAAAAGCAGGCTGTGCCGAGAAGGCGCAGCCTGCTTTTAAAATGAATAGGACTTTACAAAATCAGTGAAAGACCGGACGGCCCGCGGCATCGCGGAGATGTTCGGCTCCACCTGTGAGACCCTGG